>Ga0315902_10007521_pt1 | contig 14849 bp, 10 predicted proteins | sample LakEriMetagenome_9_FD_203523 | JGI IMG/M metagenome (GOLD analysis project Ga0315902, IMG submission 203523) | Freshwater fungal communities from buoy surface, Lake Erie, Ohio, United States - Buoy 12 MA117 | ecosystem: Environmental > Aquatic > Freshwater > Lake > Lake biofilm | place: USA... | reverse complement strand
AAATCGATGTGCGTATGTGGCAACCGACAGACAACAAATCCGATGACAAGAAATTTCTAGAGCTCCAGGAAAAACTACAACAGCTGGAGAAGCGCCTAAATCAATTGATGGCTAAGGTCACCAATGATGTTAGGGATGATGACCGGTACTTGGACGTGGCAACGGCTTGTCGTGTCCTTGAATGCGGAAGGACACTCATTTATGAGTTGATGAATAAGGGAGAGATAGCCTACACACAAGTGGGCCGTCAACGCCGAATTCTACTGTCCGACCTACGCAAGTATGGCAAGAAAAATTACTGCCCTACCAAACCATCTATCCTCTAAATCATTCCAAACCTTCAATCGATATGGCATTAACAAAAGACGCGGTTTTACAGGCGACCAATAAAGGCCTGGATGTATTTAAGCATTTTTTAGGCAGCAGATTTACCAAGGTGGGTAAATCATTCAGGAGCCCATTCTACAAAGACAGTAAGGCATCCTGCTACATTTATTACGATAACAAATCGGGCATTTACAAATTCAAAGATTTCGGAGACTCCGAATACAGCGGCGATTGCTTTTTCATGGTCGGTAAGATATTCGCACTGGGCTGCGAAGACCGAACTGAATTTATCCGAATCCTTGAAATCATTGATGGTGAACTCTACCTAAACCTGGAAGAAAACCAGCAAAAGGTTGACCGGCTGATTAAAGAGAATAAAGGAGCCGTTACCCGGGCGAGTAAAATCCCTTCCATTCATGATGGTTTTGAAACGGCAAAGACAAAAATGCCCATCAAGACCAAAGATTTCAGTGAATCAGAATTAGAGTTTTGGCAACAGTATGGCATCACCAACGATGTGCTCCAGAGATACAATGTTATTTCCATCCACACATTTCATGGAACCACCAAAGAGGGAAAAGACTACCTGCTACTCTCAAGTTCGCATGAACCCATCTTTGGCTATCAAGGCAGACGGCATACTAAGCTTTACATGCCCAGTTCAAAACTTCGATTCCTTTATGCTGGTGAGATAACTGAGAACTACGTTTTCGGAATTGAGCAACTACCCGTTCGAGGCGACATCCTCTTCATTACTGGAGGAGAAAAAGATGTCTTGAGCTTGGTGGCGCATGGTTTCAACGCAATTTGCTTGAATAGTGAAACGGCTCATATCCCCAAAAATCTACTGAGGGGTTTGAGCTACCGTTTCAAACACATAACCCTACTATACGATGTAGATGAAACGGGATTGAAATCGATGGATAAACTCACGAGTGATCTCAAAAACTATTCGCTTAAAAGCCTGAAGCTCCCATTAACAGGGGACAAAACACAAAAAGACATCTCGGACTTCTTCAAACTGGGGCATACCGCAGATGATTTGATGATGCTGTTTGTTGAGATGCTCGATCAAATCTATGAGGACACGCTATCAGTCATGCGTAGTTGTGAAATTGATTTTGACAAACCGCCAAAGGCACCCGAGCCAGTGATCACTATAAATGATGTTACAATAGGCTCCCCAGGAAATCTACTTTGCGTATCAGGATCAGAGGGGAGCGGAAAAACAAACTACCTGGGTGGAATTTTATCTGGAGCCATCAAGCCCGAAGGCATCAACATTGACACACTAGGAACAGCTGTTCAGGAGAACGTAGACCAAAAGGCGGTTTTGCTGTATGATACTGAGCAGTCAGAGTATCAGCTGTATAAAAATCTTACCTATATCATGAAACGATCGACCCTGGAAAGACCTCCGGCTTGGTTTAAGGCTTTTTGTCTAGTTGGTATTTCTAGGAATGAACGGATGAATCTCATTTTAGAATCAATGGATCGGTTTTATTACGAATATGGTGGGATTCACCTGATGGTGATTGATGGGATTGCCGATTTATTGGGCGGAGTTAATGATGAAGAAAGCTCCGTAAAGCTCATCGAAGAGCTGTTTCGTCTAGCTGCCATTTATAATACCTGTATTGTTTGCGTGCTTCACATGGCTCCTTCAGGAATGAAGCTCCGTGGACACCTTGGTTCTGAGGTACAGCGTAAAGCAGCAGGTATTGTCTTGATTGAAAAGGATGATAATAACCGCTGCAGTGTTGTAAAAGCACTGAAAGTGCGCGATGGTTCACCTTTGGATGTACCGATTATCCAATTTGGCTGGGACAACCATGAAGGAAGGCATGTTTTCTTGGGCGAAAAGAGCAAAGAGGACTCTGAAACTCGAAAAAAGCATGACCTAGCCGAAGTTGCTCGCGAAATCTTTAGTAGAAAGTCCTCCTTAACCATGGCGGAATTAACACATGCTATCATGGAAGCCATGGATGTTAAGGACAGAATGGCCCGAAACTATATTAAATACATGAAGGACCACTCCATCATTGAGAAAAGTGCATTGAACGGCGCGGAATTTATACTTCCCGACCTGCCTTTTTAAAGATATTTCTCTGGTTTTCCAGTGAAAGTGCCGGTTTCTCCCCCCATTTTCCGGCAAAAGTCCCGCGGATTTCCGTGGGACTTTATTTTTTACCTTGGTTTTACCACATTCTTGAAACGATTGACCTGATTTGACAGAAAAGTTTCCCACAACATCTATCAAACGACTAAAAATTAATTACTTTTGACAAGTTTGTCAATAGCAAATTGAAGATAACATGGTAATCGAAACGAGTATTGGAAATTATTTGCAAAATCTTCGCAAAGAACGAAAAATGTCCTTGAGAGATGTTGCTGATCACATCGGAATTGATGTCTCGATGCTCAGTAAAATTGAACATGGAGAGAGGCAATTGCAGAGCCACATGATTGAACCAATTGCTGATTTTTTCAAATTGAATTTTAGAGAACTTCAAATTCAATTTCTAAACCAGAAAATCGAAAATGAATTCGGTGATGAACCATTTTTGAAAGAATCACTTGAAATTTATATAAAATCCAAATAATTAGGAATATTAAATGCCTATAAATTTTTCGGAAATATTAGTAGTTGGAGTATCCAGCCGAGCACTTTTCAATCTTGAAAAGGAGAATGAAATTTTTAATACCGATGGTATTTCTGGCTTCAGAAAATATCAACTTGAACACGAAGATGAACCATTAGAACCTGGAACAGCATTTCACCTTGTCCAAAGTTTACTTCACTTGAATGAAAACGCAAAAAAAAGAATTGTTGAAGTTGTTGTAATGTCGAGAAACAGCCCCGAAACGGGTGTAAGAATTATGAACTCGGTTGGCAAATATGATTTAGACATAACGAGAATGGCGTTTAGTGGTGGCGAACCTTTAGCACCTTATATTGACGCTTTTGATATTGACTTATTTTTAAGCAAAGACCTTAAAGATGTTCAAAGTGTAATTGATTCTAAAAAATGCGCAGCCGCCTATATTTACGAACCGCCAACAGAATTTAAACCCACTTACAACAGAGTAAAAATTGCATTTGATGCAGATGCAGTTTTATTTTCTGACGAATCGGAACACAGATACAAAACAGAAGGAATTGAAGCCTTTCATAAATACGAGCAAGAACATCAAGACGAGCCATTGGGTGAAGGTCCTTTTGCTAAATTGCTAATCAAACTTTCAAAAATTCAAGAAGAATTACCGACAACAATTGAACTGTCTCCTTTAAGAATAGCAATTGTAACAGCAAGGAATGCACCATCACATATGAGAGTTATAAAAACACTCCGTAAATGGGGCGTATATGTTGATGAAGCATATTTTTTGGGCGGACTTTCTAAAGACAATGTTTTAAAAGCATTTGGAGCACACATATTTTTCGACGACCAAGAAGTTCACTTGACTGAATCATCAAAAGTAGTTCCTTCTGGAAAAGTGCCTTATGCATCAGATTCTCCATTGCTGAAATTAAATGGAAAAGTATCAATCACTAAAGCAAAAGACGAGAAATGAAATTATACGAAACACTTGAAAAGCAACTTAAAAAAGAACCCAACTACGTTACAGACAACGGAGAACTTAAAAAATGGGTTGTAATAAATAAAGCACAGAATTATGATGTTGAACTTATTGGCTTGTTGCTTGATGACAATGAACTAAAAGCAAAATTCTTTCTTGATATTAAAGATGTTTTGGTTTTCAACCAATCTTTATTTGTGCAATTTTTAGAACAAAAGAACTATTTGAATGACAGCTATACTTCATACAAAAACAAAGTTGGTTTAAACATTGACGGAAAATATTTGAAACAACGCAATGAAGTTGCTTTAGTTTGGCCTTTTAAAGACTGCGTATTGGAAGGCGGGCAAAGCCGTGAAGAAGATAAAAGAGAAGAAATATTTTTTAATGAAACCCTTGCACAGGACGAAATTACCCAACTTTTAGAGCCAAAGGTTTTTACCAATGCCAAACGTTTCACAACAAAAGGTGATAAAGCATTCGATAAATTCAAAAGGGATGAGGATAATTTTATAACGGATAATTTAATTGTTAAGGGTAACAATTTACTTGATCTTTATTCACTAAAAGCCCAATTTGAAAATAAGATAAAACTGATATACATTGACCCTCCCTACAATACAGGCGGGGATAGTTTCAGATACAATGACAGTTTCAATCATTCAACTTGGCTGACTTTTATTAAAAATAGAATGGAAATAGCAAAATCTCTGCTTCGTCCTGATGGTTTTGTTTTTATTTCAATTGATGATAATGAACATCCATACTTACGATTAGTTTGTGATGAAATTTTTGGCAGACAAAATTTTGTTTCTGATATCATAATTCAATCAAATAAAGGTGGAAGAGATTATTTAAAAATTGCAAAAAGTCACGAATATTTAATTTGCTATCAAAAATCACCTGATAGTGAAATGAATGAAATTGAAAAAACAGACGTTACTCATCAATACAGGGACTTGAAAGGTGGTTTTAATTTGAGAGAATTAAGGAATCGTAATCCGAAATTTCACAAAGGCAATCGTCCAAATTTATTTTATCCGTTCTACGTTAATGAAAAAAGTAAAGATGAGAATGGATTCTGTGCAGTTTCATTAGTTCCGAAGAAAGGATTTGAAATAGAAGCTGTTCCATTAAATAGCACAGGTAAGGAAAGTTGCTGGCGTTGGGGAAAACCTAAATCTGAATCAAACAGCAATGAAGACCTTGATAAAACAGAAGTTGTTGCAAAACAGAAAGGTGACGGTGGTTGGAATGTTTATGAAAAACATAGAAAAACAACTGGAAAAGTTAAATCAATATGGGATGATAGTGCAGTTCGCACAGAAGCAGGAACAAAAGAACTTCGTAAATTATTAGTTAATCCAGCGTTTCCATTTCCCAAACCTGTTGAACTTATTAAAAGAGTAGTAATGATTGCAAGTGATGAAGGCGATACAATTTTAGATTTTTTTGGTGGTTCAGGAACAACAGCACAAGCAGTTCTCGAGATTAATCAAGAAGCTGAAGAACCAAGAAATTTTATTATTTGCGAACAACTTGACTACGTTGAAACAATAACTATTGAGAGAATTAAAAAGGTAATCGAGCAAAACAAAAATGGTGAATTTGTTTATTTGGAACTCAAAAAATATAATCAAAACTTCATTGATGAAATTGAATCTGCAAAAGACACTAAAGCGGTTTTGAAAATTTGGGAAGCGATGAAAGCAAAATCTTTCCTTAACTACAATGTTGACTTGCAAAAACAAGAACAACACATTGATGAATTTAAAGCCCTTACATTAGCTCAGCAAAAGCAACATTTGGTTGCGTTGTTAGACAAAAATCAATTGTATGTAAATCTTTCATCATTGAACGATAAAGATTTTGCGGTTTCAGCAGAAGAAAAGAAAGTAACACAAGACTTTTACCAACTTAAAAAATAAGCACAATGAGTTTTTTACACGACACATTGGTTCAGGAGTTTGGTAAAAGAGAAATTGCCCGTGTTCCTATTCCTAATTACATAACCGATAATCTTAAACCTGGTTTTGGTCAGCGACCTTACCAAATAGAATCTTTTCAACGTTACATAATTTGCCACAACGAAGATTTTGAAGGCAGACCTAAGAAGCCATTTCATTTGTTGTATAATATGGCTACAGGTAGCGGGAAAACTTTGGTGATGGCTGGCTTGATACTTTACTTGTATGAAAAAGGGTTTAGAAACTTTCTATTTTTCGTAAATTCAAACAATATCATCAAAAAAACAAAGGACAATTTTTTGAATCCGCAAGCATCAAAATATCTGTTCAACGACAAAATAGTTATTGAAGGAAAAGAAGTTTACATAAAGGAAACAGACACCTTTGAAAGTGCAGATGATAAAAACATCAACATCAAATTCACGACCATTCAGCAGCTTCACATTGACTTAAACAACACTAAAGAAAACAGCGTTACTTACGAAGATTTCAAAAATAAAAAAATGGTGCTAATAGCAGATGAAGCACACCATTTGAGTTCTGCAACAAAAAACAACGGTGATTTATTTGGCAGTTGGGAAGGAACGGTAATTCAAATTCTAAAACAGAATTTTGATAACATACTTTTAGAATTTACTGCTACGCTTGACTATGATAATGCCGAAATTTTAAAAAAGTATCAAGACAAAGTAATTTTCAAATACGACCTTGCTCAATTCCGAATTGACAAATATTCAAAAGAAATAAATCTTATTAGGTCAGGCTTTGACCAGCAAGATAGAATTATACAAGCATTGATATTGAACTTGTATCGTCAAGAGTTGGCAACATCCAACAATATCAATTTAAAGCCAGTTATTCTATTCAAAGCAAAAAAGACAATTAAAGAATCCGAACAAAACAAAGTAGATTTTCACAATCTCATTGATTTAATGTCAGATCAATTGGTTGACCAAATTAGAAATACATCTACAGTTTCAATAGTTCAAAAAGCCTTTAGCTTCTTTGATTCCATCAATATTTCATCAGCCGAAATTTCAAGAAGAATAAAATCGAACTTTCGTTTTGAAAATTGCATCAGTGCAAACAACGATGAAGAAGCAGAAAAAAATCAGTTGCTTTTAAACACTCTAGAAGATGAGAACAATCCAATCCGAGCAGTTTTTGCAGTGCAAAAATTAAATGAAGGTTGGGACGTTTTGAATTTGTTTGATATTGTTCGTTTATACGAAGGGCAAAACACTGGAGGGACAAACACTACAGTTGGGGCAACAACACTTTCAGAAGCCCAATTAATCGGTAGAGGTGCAAGATATTTTCCTTTCGCATTAGAAGAGGGACAAGACAAATACACAAGAAAGTATGATGATGACCAAGCCAACAATTTGAAAATATTGGAAGAACTTTATTATCACACAAAAGAGGACAGCCGATATATTTCTGAATTGAAAAAAGCCCTTGTTGAATCTGGAATTTACGAGGACGAAGATAAATTGGAAACAAAACAGCTAACTTTGAAACTAGAATTTAAAGAAACTGAATTTTATAAAACTGGGAAAGTTATTTATAACAAGAAAGTTGAGAAAAGCTACAACAATGTAAAATCGTTTGCCGACTTAGGGGTTTCAAAACGAAATTTTACTTTTACACTTTCATCGGGTTCAGGTAGAATTTCAAGTGCATTTAGTAAAGAAGATGAAACTACTTCCGAAAAGACAGAAAGCAAAGACGTTAAGGTTTCAGCAATTCCAAAACACATCATTCGTTTTGCATTGGCTCAAAATCCATATTTCTACTTTGACAGTTTAGAAAGGTTTTTCCCTAATGTAGAATCACTTTCAAACTTTATTGACAGCAAAGACTATTTGGGTGGTTTAGAAATTACTTTCAAGGCTTCAAAAGCAAGGCTTGCAGAAATTTCAAATAACGACTTTTTATTAGCTATTCAAGGCCTATTGCAAAGTATTGAAATGGAAATAAAATCGAACTTGACAGAGTTTGAAGGTTCGGACTACATCAAAGAATATGTTCATAAGGTTTTCAAAGACAAAGAAATCAAAGTGTACAAAGACAGTGAAAGAGCAGACGGTCAAGAAGCTTTTGTAGCAAATGAACCTTGGTATGTTTACAATGCCAACTACGGAACAAGCGAAGAGAAAAAATTTGTTGAATTGTTTCAAAGACGCTTTGAAGGACTAAAGGAAAAGTTCACTAACATTTACTTAATCCGTAACGAAAGAGAAGTTAAAATAATTGACAAATTAGGCAGAGCATTTGAGCCTGACTTTGTTTTATTCTGCAAACAGAAAAAGGGCAAAGAGTTGACTTATCAAGTTTTCATTGAGCCTAAAGGTGCTCACTTAATTGCCAACGACAAATGGAAAGAAGAATTTTTAAAGCAAATTAGAGAAGAAGAAATGACAATTAAAATTGATTCAGATAATTATGTGATCACTGGGGTTCCATTCTTCAATTATTCAAACGAAAATGAGTTTAGGAGAACATTAGAAGACACTTTAAAATTATGTTAATGGAAGGCATTATATATATACTCTCAAATCCGGCAATGCCTGGAATCATCAAAATTGGTAAAACCACAAAGGAAGATGTCAAGCTAAGAATGAAGGAGCTATATTCTTCCGGAGTTCCTTTGCCTTTTGAATGTGTATATGCTGCCAAGGTAAAAAACATTGACGAGGTTGAGAAAGCCTTACATACAGCTTTTAGCCCTGATCGTTTGAATCCCAAGAGGGAATTTTTTGAGATAGAATCAAGTCAAGCAATTGCCATCATAAAGTTATTAGAGTTGCAGAATGTAAGTCCACTTGTAGAACAAGAGGCCAATGTTATAGATACAGCAGAATTAGAAGCCGGTAAAGCTTACGCACAAAAACGCCCCCGGATGAACTTCGAAGAAATGGGGATTCCTGTGGGTTCTGAATTGATTTTTAATAACAACGCTGAGGTTGCAATTGTTGTTTCAGATAGGATGGTTAATTTCAGGAATGAGGAAACTAGCCTGACAAATGCAACAAGAATGGCATTGGGAGAAGGTTATGCCTACAATGTTGCACCAGGGCCCTATTGGAGTTTTAATGGTAGAAAACTTCGAGATATTTACAACGAAACCTATCAAAGACCGGAGTGAACTCGATTTTTTTTGATCTGATTACAGTTACAATATGGATGAAAAGAATTATTATGATAAAATAAAGAAGGCATACAACCGTGAATATCTAAATATTGAAATAAACTCAAGTATAGAAGTTCACAAAGGTTCTTTAGAATTAAACACTGGATTCGAATCTTATATTTTATCGAATGCTAAAATATGTGTAGAATGGCTACCTAATCCAAGAATTACTTTTCAGGGAGCACTTGATAAATTACAAAAAAATGATATTAGTAAATGTTCAATTATCATCAATAATTCTGTCTTTGGACAGGGATTAGTCAATAGGTTCAAAATTGGTGACTCCTATGAAGTTCGCGGTATAATTGAACAAGAAAAATTTGAAAATCAAGAACAATTAATTGATAGAATAGAATTTTCTTTGGTTAACCTTCCTCTAAAATGCGGAGATGAAATTATTGGAAGTTCCATGAATTTTTGGAAAGGGGGACTCGAATTTGAAATTAATAGAGCTCAATTTCGAATTGACTCAAGATTTAGATCAAATCGAATATTTGAAGAATTGGACATTTTGGGAGGATATACAGTAACACATCATGCATTTATAAATTTTGACACACCAGTTCAATTAAAGGAAGGTATTGAGGTGCTCCAATCTATCCAATTGTCACTAAGATTATTAACTGGACAAGATTTAGGTTTTTGTTTTGTCGATTATTTTTTCCAGAATAAAAAAATATATACGACATATTTATTTGGGAAAGTCAGCCCTATATATGCCTGCAATAGATTGGTTAACATTCATTCTAAACTTAATGGTACACTTTTCTTTGATAACATTTACCGCATTATGAAAGACAAGTCTAACAAATCTGCGATTTCAGACTTGGTACATTGGCATAATATGGCCAACACTAATCAAGGATATGCAGAGGGTAGTTTGGTGATTGCTCAAATAGGCATTGAGCTTTTGTACAACTGGATAATTTGTGAAAAAATGGGTATGATTACACTAGAAGACTCAAAAAAAATATCAGCAATCTCAAAAATTAATACTTTAATTTCAATTGCAAATATTGATGTATCAAAATTTAATCTATCAAATTCATTTAATGATTTTTGTTCAAAAAAAGCTAAAAAATCAATTTCTCAGGCAGTTGTCATTTTACGAAATTACCTAGTTCATTCCAACGAGCAAAAAAGAGTAGAGTTGGAAGAATTAGATGGACTTATTTATTTTCAAGCAAGAATTATTCTTTTGAATATAATTGAATTTTACATTTTAGCTCTTGGAAAATACAAAGGAAATATTAATAATATTATTTCAAACAATCTAGTAGAAAAATTCTCATTAGAATTTGATATATAGAAAAATAGTTCATCAACTAGAAATTACTTTTCACTATCCGGTTGATGTAACGAAGAAATTCTTTAGATCCTACAACCTGTACATCTTCTAAAAATCCCAGCACAAAGCGCCCTGGAGCTTGAAAGCTCTGTACCAATGCTTTGAAATAATAGCGATCAGTATCCGGGATATGTTTTACAAATGGAATGGACATAGGGAATTCTTCCTTCAGGACCAAACTAGCACGCATACTCATCTGGATCTCGATTTCTTTATTCATTGTCTTCCCTTGGAAGCCAAAAATGTCCGGTTTATAGAATTCGTGTTGAGGTTCATAGACCATGGGTGAATCAAGTACCTCTACACTACCCATTCGCTCAATATTGAAGTATTTGTTTTGCTCGGTCTTTACTTCAAAGGCCGAAACTGATTCGTAGTTATCCGTAAAACACATAGGTTCAACGACCCTGTCAGATACTGTTTGACTATTGGCGGAAGTATAACTCTTAATCAAAAGCTGTTTACTTTCAATAATTGCAATTGAAATTTGCTCGACTATATGCCCAAGGTGGGCCTTAAACATTATATTAGAGCTCACTTGTAACTCACTAGATTGATGGATTTTGCTCAACACACTTTCTGAAAGTGTATTGGCCTTTCCGGTAGTTCTGATGAGTTTTTCTAAATAGTCTGATTCTTGTGGAGTAAAGGGCACAACATCTAGGTTTCCGCTGGATGATATCCAAATTCTGTTTCCATTATCCCTTTCCACTTTAAAGCCTAAATCTTTAAGCATATCAAGATAACGATAGACCGTTCGCTCTGATGTATCAAGGAATTGCATGATACTCTTGATCGATTTTGAGGGTCTTGCGCGTAAAAAATTGATCAGCTGAAATACCCTGTAAATACGATTTTGATTGAACATTTGAAAAATAGTTTGTCAAATAAAGTCAAAGTTAATTAACCTTCCAAATGATTGACCCTATCTGACAAAATACTTGTTTTAATTTGCTCAAACCTAAATTAAGAACCATGAAAAAAATTCTACTCCTTACTTTCCTAGCGGCAATCACATTGAATTCATTTGCCCAATCAACTACCAAAGAAAAAGACCAAAGTAATGCGGAGATCTTTTCAGCAAAATCGGGAACGTTGATGCAAAAAGAGTTCTTGGCGTTGAGTAATATTAAAAACTGTAAAATTGAAGTACTTCACTTTACTGACCTGATAACATCATCAAAACAATCCGGGTTAAAATTCAGCATGGATGTAGTATCTTCTTACTCAACGGACACCAAAACTGCAATGCTAGACGCTGATGAGATAGATGGATTAATGAAGTCTATAAAGCTTATCCAAGAAAAAGTTCTTATCACTACACCGGCCACATACACAGAGGTTAATTACCGCAGTCGAAGTGGATTTGAAGCTGGATGCTTCACCAGCAAAGGTTCTTGGTCATGTTTTTTGAAGCTTGAAAAATATGATAGTAAGAGTTACGTGTGGATCAATACTGAAGATCTAGCCAACCTCTATTCAATACTCGAGCAGGCTAAAACAAAGATGTAATTCTCTAAATCTTCATCTTCCCTCCGGCATTGAATCTCCCGGTTGAAGTAGCCTGGCCTTTGTCAACCTGTATGATAACATCGACTTCATGGGCGTGAGAATTCACGCCCTTGAATTTTCCCTCCTTAGTGGTATGATAAATGAAAATGAAGGATGTCTCCGGATGCAGTTTTCTCAACCGGTCAATATCTTCTACATCCATTCCGGCCTTTGATACACTATCTATGAACACGAATTGGTATTGTGATAGATTCTCCGGTACGCGATCAGTGATATAGAGGTTGGCATGTTGGGCACCCAAACGTTCAATTTTCTCTTTTAGGGTGTAACCAAACCCCTCCTCAACCGCACAATAAAGTACTTTCCCATGATTTGAAGCAAGGTGATTTGCAAAGTCTAGACACATGGTCGACTTTCCGCTTTTGGGTAAACCATACACCATGGCAGTAAACCCGATGCTCGGATCGCCAATCAATTCCAAATATTTGCCTTTCAGCCCAATGGTTTGGAAGTCCATTTTCAAGAGTTCACCTGAACTTACGATCAACGCACTCTCTTCATCCTCCTGACCGTTTAGGCTTTTTTTTTGACCAAACAGGTCATCGCCAAGAATACCCATCAGACCATTTAGTTGGGCCTTGTTAATATTCAGATAGGCAGCTTTGCTGTCCAGGTAGGTTTTGATGGTCACAAATGCTTCATTCAGTCGGTCGGCATATTTGTCGGATTTAGAGATCTTACCGCTGGTTACAGCCTTCCTCATTCTGTTTAAAAGCCTATCCGCGCGGTCTCGGATGTCCTTTTTCCCATTCAAAGAGACATAAGCCTTCAACAATGTGATGGACAACATGCCTTCTTGGCTATTGGCAATTTCCAGGTAGCGTTTCAAGTTCTTACTGTCGATTTTAACCTCAATCATCTGATCCATTTGCTCATAGCATTTAATGAGCTGGCTTTGCATGAGCTCTATTTCCTTGGCGTAAGGGGAGTCCTTGCGAATTCGTCGCTCCAAAATTGCTTTTTGCAAACTATGGATCAAGTTCAGAATTTGTGCTTGACTTTTCACCTTTCCATGCATGGCTGCATAACGACGGATGAATTGAACATCCGTATCAATGAATTCAACAGGAGTACTTTCATAGTCCTCCTCACTTTCAGCTTCTGATTTTACTGGAGCTGAGGTTTTTGTGGATTCAGGCTTTGGTTTCGGGATTGATGTAGATTTCTTGGGCAATGACTTTGTTACTGATCCCTTTTTTGATTCGCCAGGCGAAGGATTTTTGGAAATGTAATCTGACAGTTTTTGAAAATACGCCTCCACTACTCGCTTGATGTTTTCATTGGAGTTATAGGCTGCCCAATTACTTTGGGCAGCACCTTCAACTAACTTATGTCCTTTTGCCAGAGCTTCCGGCACTTCTTCCCAGTTCAGTTGCTGAACCTTTTCGAAATAGTTCTTTGTATTGAGCATGATTAAAAATTGATGAGTTCGAGTTCTAATTCAAGAGCCAGTGCTTCTAGCTCCAATTCACTGATGTTGTTTTTGGGGTTCGCTGTGGCAGCAGACGGAACACTCCGGTATTCAAGGAGATAATTCAATCGTTGAAATTCCTCAGCTCTGCTTTCAGCCGAGCGTCCTTCAACTTGTAGAGCAGACTTTTTCTGCTGAATTTCAGCTCGTAGTTCCGCCCACTTGGGTGAATTTTGTTCACCTTGGAATGTTTCAGCTTGACCTTTTACGGCCTGTTTGTCTGCTTCGTACTGAGCCAACACGGGAGCAAGATCACTAGTTAATGAATATCCCTTTGGTTTAAGAATTGTGCGTTCGGTCTTGCGGACTTTGCTCACATACTCTTTGAAATAGCTTAGGTAATAACGGCTGGAGAAATAAACTCCTAACACCGCATAACTACTCTCAAGCTTTCGCCCCAGTGCCAGGATATCCTTATCCTGTTGATCACTGGCATTAAGCAATGCCTCGATATCCTCTTTCAGCTCCTTGCCGCGCTTGGCTTGTTTGTTTAGGAATTCACCATCCTCCGAAACCTTTGGAGCTTCTTGCATGAATGGTGCATTGAGCAATGATGTATGAAATGCTCGAATGGCTTCTAGGCTTTTCTCCCGATACAGTTTGTAATCCGAAATATCCCTTTGTACCTCTTTGATGGCATCAATAGCCAAATTGATTCGCTTGTAATCACGATTCAATTGCTCTTTGGCCTGGTCAAAGAACATTTTAACCAATCGGTCTACATCCGTGATCAAAGCAAGTTTGATCTCCTCCGGATCCATACTTTCCAAGTCGAGCACGTTACCCCGATCACCTCTAAACCAAATATCATTGATGCGCGACGTTTTCTCCTCCAACTTTTGGAATACAAAAACATCCATGCTATCCTGAACCAATGGCATCACGATGCGCACATACTGGAATTGGTTTCCCTGTCTCCATATACGTCCTTCCAATTGACGGATATCAGTAGGGTTCCATTCTGGGTAGCAATTGTAAATAACTGTTCCTCGTTTCTGAAGATCTATCCCTTCTCGAATGGTAGCAGTACCAATGATGATTTTCACCACGCCATCCAAAAAGGCTTCTTTCACCAATTCCTTTCGAGTATCATTGATTTCTGAAGAGATGATTTCCACCTCATCGACCTTGGTACGGTCATACATTACCCCTGTCTGATAACCGACCTCATTTTCTAGGTATTCCTTTATCAGTGGAAAAAACTGTTTGCCTCGGTTCATGTAAATAACTTGCCCACTAGGGGTCTCGCCATGTTCTTCGTGCCATGATTTCACTGACTTTATGCAGTTCATCACGTAGGCAATCTTGGGACTTTCTTCAACAAACTCCTTATAATCCTCAGGCGAGCCATTTAGTAAATACGGGGAAAGCGCATTGTCTAGACTATAA
>Ga0315902_10007518_pt1 | contig 14857 bp, 6 predicted proteins | sample LakEriMetagenome_9_FD_203523 | JGI IMG/M metagenome (GOLD analysis project Ga0315902, IMG submission 203523) | Freshwater fungal communities from buoy surface, Lake Erie, Ohio, United States - Buoy 12 MA117 | ecosystem: Environmental > Aquatic > Freshwater > Lake > Lake biofilm | place: USA... | reverse complement strand
TGGTAAATTATATTTACGGATATGAAAGATATAAACTAGCGGCTATTAAACCAGGATATGATCCTAAATATGCTAGTTATTATAGAATTTTAACAACACATGAAAAGGATATAGCATCAGTAGGCGGATATTCTATGTATGGTGTTTATAATACAGGTATTTTGAATGATATTATGAAACAAATACCAGAAGAACAGATTATATATGATGAATATAATAAGAATGTTCCACCAGTATATATGTTTAAACCGGGAGTATCAGAGTTAGTTTCTAGTGCGTATGAAAGAGAAGGATGGTATGTATTAGAAACTCATGATAATCTTAATGTTCTAATTAAAGAATAATCTAAAAAAATTAGAGTATAATAATAATTATATTCTAATTTTTGTTTTTAAATTAAAAGACAAAATGTTGGATATAAAGATCTTTATGTGATCTAAAAAAATTTAATCACATAAGAAATTAAAAATTAAAATAATTTACCATAATTTGATGGTTTATCAAGATTCTTTAATTTATTTGTTCGGATATATTATAATATATATATATATATATAATAATATATGGACAACAGTATAAATAAAGAATTACAAGAGCCATTTTTTATTCATACGTTTATGGATGGAAATTCATCGTATAAATTAAATGTTTCTGTTATGCATTATTTAAATAATTTCAAAAAACATTATATCAATAATGTAGATGATTTAAAATATGTAGATCAAAAAAATAATTTAGATTTTGTGTTCAACAATATGATATATCAATATGACGTTCGATCAAGTAATATAAAAACAGTTCATACAATTAATCACGGGATAAATATATATAATTTATTTAAACGGAATAAAATGTATGAATTATGTTCAATAATAGAATATTGTAATGAAATTATAGAAAAATATAAAAAAGAAAAAAAATTGTTTATTTTAACGGAAAAAAAAACCCATTCTAATTGTTGTATGATGTTATACATAATAGATAATATCATGTATTTAGTTAATGCATCTGATAGTAAATCTATTGAAAAATATCATGGGAAAAAAGATGATAAATACAAAGTAATTAATAAATATATAATAAAGGAAAATTTATACGATAATTTATTTATAATACTATTTACACATTTTTATATAGTACATCCATTGGGTTTTAATTTATCAAAATTAAAATATATAATACCATTTGTTATAGATGATGATGATTTAATATCGATGTATTATTCTAATATAGACAACATATCATATAAAACCGATGATATTAATGACATGAATTATATTTTATCGGAACCTAATATTTATTTTTCTTTTTTTTATTATATAAAATTGATATTTTATATAGATTATAATGATAAATATGGTAAATTATTTAATGAATATAACGACATTGTTCGTTATAAATATTTAACATATTTAAATGATAATTTAGAAAATGTAGAAACAAGTATTAAAAATTATAATATAATCCGTCATTTTAAAGAGGTGTCAAATATTAATTATGATATCAAATATGATATTTATTCAAAATTTATAATAAAATATGAAAAATCAGTTGTAAATCTAGATAAGTTTGATGATAAACGTATTATAGAAAAAAATATAAATATTAATGAGTTATTAAAAAAATTATGCAACATAACTAATGTATATGTTTTTTTTGAAAATTTATCATTGGTATTATTATTAGATATAAACAAAAACATATCAAAAACTAATATAATTATTTATATAATCCTACATTACATAATTGAATATAATAGAAAACATGATCATTTTTATCATGTAGAAAGTGAAATTATTAATAATTTAATAATTTTAGCTAATTATATAATTAGAGCAATATATTTAAAATTTGCAGATACTATTAGTGTAGAAATCATTAAAAATATAGTTATAAAAACTTTAAAAAAAAATAATTATATAAACGAATGGATAGAAAACGATGTAGAACACGTATCAATATATTATAATTTACATATATACAATTATTTAATTGATTTTGAGATAAAAAGAGATTTAGACTATATTATAAAGTATCATAAATATTTTTATAATCTTTATAAAGAAGAATATAAAGTATATGAAATATACTTAAATAAAGAAAAAGGTAGTAATAAGTATATTATAGTATTTAATAATGAATTCATTAAATTATGGGATTTTAGTAAAAATCCAGAAATAATGAATAATTTATTTTTTTTATTATTTGATTTAAATTATGATACCTACTGGTGGTTACCAGTAAAATATATAAACAGAAGAGTTAAAGAAGTCAAATGTTCTATTATTGAATATTATAGAGATATACCTGCTAAAGATATTGATTTAGATATTAATTATATTTTAGAAAATACTAAAAAAGATTTAGAATTTATAAAATTAGAAAATAAAAAAGATAAATACATCATATATGATGTATCCAAAAAATTATTGAGTGGTATGACTAATTCAGAAAATCGTGATAATGATTATCAAATATATAATTACGAGTATTTTATTAAAAATATACATAATTATGACATAATAAATAATATAGATTATAATATATATTTTAATATAAATCATCATAGTATCCAATATACTGAAACAAAAATAGTATCTCATACGGTGAATCCATATTTAAATGCTAGTTTTTTAAAATATTTTAATAAATATTATTTATATTTGTATTTGTCAAAACTATCTATCAAGGATATAATCGATATAAATTTTGATCTAGTAGATGAATGTCTCTTATTATTGCTATTAGTTAATTTTATATTTGGACAATTATATATCAATGAATCGGTAGATATATTTAAAAATGATGACATCATATCAAAAATAAATAATAGAAAAGAAAAATTGATAGATCAATCTATTGATTTAAATAAAGATATTGCTATTAAATTACATATTGTTAGTAAAAATGACATTATAACAATGTATAATACTGTTATTAAATTATTAGAATTAAATCTGGATTATAGAGATATACCGGAATACACTAATATCATATATAATGACATATTATATATTTGTTATAAATATATAATAATTGATAATTTTAAAAATAATCTATTTGTATCGTCAGATACATTAATAAAAAAAAAATATATAAAATCAATAATATCGACAAATATAGGTGAATTGAAATGTTTTACTGGAGATGATAAATCTACCTATATCAATAATGATATATTAGATGTTCCCGATTACATTAAAAAAAATTACATATTTAAATATAATGAAGAAGATAAAGGAAATGTAGTCAGATTTAATTGTATAAATGTAAATGATAACGAATATTATTCAAATAATACACTATATATTATATATGATATCAGTAAATCTATTGATAAATTAAATGTAATGAAAGAATTCAATGGCATTGGTTATAAATTACAAAAACCAGAAATTATTAATAACAGATTTATTAATGATTTAAAATATATTACTCAAAAATATTACATATGGTATAACGATGATAATAAAGATTATATAATAGATCTACCTGAATATTATAATAATGATTCAACAGAATGCTTATATTTTAAATTGGTAAAAGATGAAATATATTATGGTGATTACAAGATAAGTTATACCAATCCGTACATTATAAATAGATTTGTTTATCAAGCAAATAATATGTTTATATTAAAATTTAGAAATATTTATAAAATATTAATTATAAATTTTGAAGATGATATAGAATATATATATTATAATACATTACAATCTCCATGGTTAAAAATATACTATATTTATGAGTTACGCGATAAATATATAAAAAGTTTTAATTATAAAAAATATAAGTATTATTTAATAGATATTAATTATAATGGATTAAATCTATCATTTTATAATATAGATTCATTTTTATCGTATTATCTTATGATAAATTATCTCCAAAATATTGATATATTATATACATTGTATAAGTATGCTCTATGTTATTATGATAATATACGCATAAAAAATGTTTTATCAATGCCGAATACTCCTTATAATTTTTATTTTAATCATATATATAAATTTGAAACAGGATATAACTTATTTTTTACCGATTATTTAAATATAAGTAAAAATGAAAGAAAAAATTATTATATTAAAAAATATGATATAAATTTTAAAGTTGAAAAAATTAATAATATAAATTATAAATTACATAAAAATCTGATAATTGATTTTATAAATTTTATTACAGAAAAATTAAATAAAAAGAGAAATAAAGTCAAACTAGATGATATTACAATTGACGATAAACATGATATTTTAAAAGATATAAATAAATTTTTGGAGATAACTAAAGAATATGATGGTCAATTTATGTCATATGAAATACATAAGGATGATCTAAAAATAATTAAGAATAGCTTATATAAATGTGATACGGCTATTAGTGATATAAATATATTAAATATTATTAGTCTAAAAGATTTAGAATTATCAACTATTGAATTATTACATGACAAATATATTTGTTTTTATGGTTTATTAATGTTAAAATGTATTCAACATATATGTAATAATTTTGATAATGCTGTCGAAAACAAAGATAAACATTTATTTAATAAAATAAATAATTTGACAAAAATTATAGATGATAATTTTGTATATAACGGTATTAGAAATAATAATATAGTATTTTTTGAGTTATTATATGGTGTTTTAATAAGAAAAAATCAGTATGATTTATATGATAAGATTAATCTTAAACTAAAAGTTAAAGAAAATGGTGATCATAAATATGAAATACATCAAATGTTAATGGGTAAAGGAAAAACAAGTGTAATAACACCATTATTAATTTTAAACTATATTTTTAATTCTGATAAATTTATGAATATAATGATAGTATTACCAACACATTTAATAAATCAAACATTTGATTTATTAGTTAAAAATTATTGTTACATATTGACTACTGTTCGGATTAAGAAAATGTTTATAAACAGAAAAGATGATTTAGAAAGCATACATAAATATTTTAATAATGATTATAAAAAACAAAAATATAAAAATATTATAATAACTAACTTATCTAGTCTTCAATCTATTCAATTGAATCTTATAGAATACACAAATTATATTGATGCAATAAAAAATAATACACTATTTATATTTGATGAAATTGATAGTTTATCAGATCCGTTGTCAAATGAATTAAATTATCCCATTAAAAATTTTTATGATGATAACTATTTGCGATATATGTTTAAACTATTATACAAAATATTATATGATACATACAAATCATATGGAAATATATATCTTACAAAAAATGATGATATTAATAGTATATGTAATATTAAAAATATAATATCATATGTTAATAAAGAAAGTATTCTCGATGAATATATAACTAGTAGTAATTTATTGGAAAAAAAAGATAATATTTATAATTATATAATTAATAAATTACATAGTATATTAGAAATTGGTTTAAAATCTATATATAATAAAGATTATGGGTTTACATCAATAGGTAATTTATTAATATCAATTCCATATAGTGCTGTAAATGTCCCAATGAACGGTTCTGAATTTACTGATTTAGAAATTAAAATAATGTATACAATCATGTCTTATATTATCCACCATAATTTTAGAGATATAGATTATATTCATATAAAAGATGAATTGATTAAAAAATATAAATTATTCGGTGGTGTAGATGATATAGATAAATTAGACATATTTTTATCATACTTTAACTTAAAAACTATAAAAAGTATTGATGATTTAAAAAAAATAAAGATTAATGAAATAATTAAACATGATCGAATAGATGAATTATTAGAATATTACTTAATAAATATAGTAAGTAAAAGTATCAGATTAGCTGAAAAACAATTAAATTCTACTTTTATAGATATATCCGGTAATTTATTTTCTAAATACAAAATAGGATTTAGTGGAACAGTTAGTGGAATCCATATGGATATATTAAAAATTCAAACCATTAAAAATGATAATTATATTTTTAATGAAGTTAAAATTGATAATGTTGATGTTGGTTCTATTTACAGTGGTTTATATGGAGCTACACAACCTGAGTCATTTAGACCTAAAGTATTATTGTTTGATAATTATGATAGTTGCAATACTAGTTTAGAAATTATTATTAATCATATTGATAAAGAATGTTACGATTGTTTAATTGATACAGGGGCTCTATTTAAGGATATATCTTCAGAACATTTAATTAATGTTTTATCAAAAAAAATAAATAAAAAATACAATAAAATAATATATATTAATGATGAAGATAATCCTGTAGAAATATTGAATAAAACTGATAATAATAAAATATTTATATATTATGATCAAAAACACACAGTAGGTATCGATATAAAACAACCATATATTATGAAAGGATTGATTACAGTTAATCATTTTAATAGATTAACTGATATATCACAAGGAATGTTTAGATTAAGAAATATAAATTATGGTCATACTGTTGATTTTTTGGTTATTAATACACCTTTTAATACTGATAATAAAAATATTATAGAAGAAAAAAAAGATTGTATTCATTATTTTATTAATTATTTGATAGATAAAGAAAAAAATTTTAAATTATCGAGTAAAAAAAATGCAATTATACAACAAATTAAATATATGAAAAAACAAAATCAAAATATTCGTGATAATTATTTAATATCTGTGTATCATGGTATAAAATTTATTAAAAAAAATATTGATTATAATGATTATTTTAAAAAAAAATATTGTAATGATGAAACAACATCACTGTGTGATAGTATAGGTAATAAATTTATACAGTTTGATGTAGTTAGTATACAGTTAGAACAGGAAAAGGAAAAGGAAAAAGAAAAGGAAAAAGAAAAAGAAAAAGAAAAAGAAAAAGAACTAGTTAAAGTAGAATATCCACATAAAATATCAAAAAAAGTAATATTACATTTAGATAATATTATCAAAGGAGAGTATGAATATCTTGATTTACCTATCGATATATATGTTACACCAATGTTCCAAATTAGTTCAGAAATTATTAAATATAAAGATTTAGTTGAAAAAAAAACATTTATTGATAATTATAATTATCATTTTATGTTCAATAATAATAAATTTATATTATTAACTGGTAAAGAAGGTGTGTTATTAAAAACTTACATATCAGAAAATGGTGATATTATAAATGATAAAAATAAAGTAATCATATATGACAAAAACGGTAATATATGTAATACTGGCGATGAATTAAATAGTGTTAAATACAATGATTACAAATTATTTATAAAATATATTATAGGTGGTGACTTGAGTTTGTCAGACTGTATTAAATTATCATATAATATAAATGAATATATTAAAGAAAGAAGTAAAATTAATAATGTTATGATAAAAGTTTTACAAAAATTATACAAGTCTATTTATAATTATACATTAATTAATAAATTTGGTGATAATATTTATAATACTCTTAATTTATTTTATATGAATAAAAAATATACTGATGATATTTACAGTTATATAATAGATAATTATAAAATTATCTACAAAGATTTAACAGACAATCAGTGTATAATAAAGATTATTAGTAATTTTCGTTCCTAATATCTAATAAATATAACGTAATTTATTTGTCCGGATATATATATATATATATACATAAATATTTTTTTGTATATATTGTTTTAATGATTATATAATAATTATATAATAATTATATGATGAAAGTCTACGTAAAAATCCACATAGTTACTATAATATAACCAAAAGGGTAAATCTAGTTTATGTTGAGTGTATCTAGAAGATACACAACTGGTTATCAGTTAATCTATCGTATAAAATTTTTCCTAATCATTATTAATTATAATTAATAATGATTATTTATTAATTAGAATATTCATTAATATTTAATCAAATTTATTGATTATTTTTTAGTAACTTTTTTCACTGGTATTACTTTATCTTTTTTAATTATTTTTGTCTTTTTAACTCTCTCTTCTGGACTACTTATATTATCACTATCATCTTTAATTTTTTTATTTTGTTGATCTGTTTCTGGTATTACTGTATTATTATTAATATTATCTATTTTTTTAAGAGTATCCTCATATAATTCTCCTAATAATTTTTTATATTCTTTTTCAGTTTCGATTATTTCATCCTGTAGTTTATTCAATATATTAATATTTGGTTCTAAATCTTTTATCAAAGTTATATCTTTAGGCACGGGTATATCTAAAGATTCAATATCTGCAGATTTAATAGATGGATAAGTAGAACCAGTAGCTCTTTTAACTAGAATATCTGTTATTTTTTGTTGTGTAATATATGTATATACATAGTATGGATTAATTTTAACTGATCTTATTACTATAAATCCAGTGGAACATACATAATTATCACCTTCTAAATTAAATAAAGTATAACCTTTTAGATTTGGACGAACTGATGAATATAAAATATCTCCTTTTTTAATAATTCTCTTAGCTCTAGATGGATAATCTTTATCCATGAATTTAATATTATTAATTGATCCTCCTTGGACTGAACTAATATCTATATAATTAATAAATTTAATATTGTCATTTTTTTTAATCATAGTTGTATTAAAATCACATAAATTCCCTAATTTAATATTATCACATTCTTCTTCATTTATAATTCTCTTTACTTCATTTTTGACTTGTTGTTCTAATTCCAATAATTCTTTTCTTTTTTGATTTATTATATCATATGGTTTGGATATTTTCGTAATCCATTGATTAATTAATTCTGGTGTTTTAGGGATAGGTATTAAATAATTATTAACTAATTCTTTAGTAACATGTTTTATAGTAGATCCTTGCATATTTTTTTTAAAATTATTCCAATTTGATCTTAATATAAAATATACTAATCTTGTATCTATTTTTTTTGAATTTAATAATAATGTATCTCCAGAACAACTAAAATTATTATCATAATGCAAACAACTATGACCACCAGTCCCTATTATTATACTATTTTCTTTATAATCATTTATATCACATTTTTGAACTTTATCACTTGATGTATAAAAATTATATCTTCCCTCTTCTTTACCAAAACTAGCTAGTCTCTTACTCTTTCCTAAATAATCGCACAAATCTGCTAATTTAATCATCTCATACTTATCATCACATTCTATATTTTTTAATTTCATATCATAATTTTTAGCACTCAATGAATAGTAATATTTTTCGATTTGTTCAACAACTCCTTTAGTTTTTTTAGTTTCAATAGTAGAGGCACATAACTGTTTTTTAGTAGCTCTTGTTATTTCTTTTTCAACTACATCAATAATATCATCTTTTCTCTTAGATAGAGCATAAGTTCGATCTGGTAGTTCTACATATATATCTTTAGGTTCTTTTATAACATCTAAATCATAAAATACAGTAATAGATTCATCATTCGGCATAACATTATCGAAAATAATAATACTTGTTTTTGTTGTCGTATTTTCAAACTGATCTGATGGTATGGATATTATGTATTTTATAGTAAAATTATTAACTAAGTGTTTTCTCACAGATGAATATTTATTATCAAAAAACACTCCTTCTTTTAAGACACCTGCACAAGTACCTCCTTGTTTTAATGCCGCCATTAATAACACTAAACTACACGCTTCTTTATCATTACATCCAGTGATATCATTATTTTTGATATAATCTTTAATAAATTTAGAACAGGTTAAATAATTGACTTGGGAGTCTTTTTGTTTTTTAATCAATACTGCATTTTTCTTATTTATATTAATGATTTGATTCTGTATGGCCTTAACTTTTTCAAGTAGTTCCGTTAGATCATTTATTTCATCAGTTTCTTCACGTTTTTCTAATTTTCTCAAGATAGTAGTTAAATTATCAATAGTATATTCACTGATCTTCTTTTTGTGTGTTCCTCTAATATTCATTTTATTAACAATATTACAGTATTGATTATCATCATATACTGTGTCTAAATCATCTAAAATAGATTTGATATATACTAATAATTTGTTATTATTTATTTCTTCGGCTGATCTGTTTATTTTATCTCCACCATAAGGCGGATTAGTAAAGATATAATCATAAATAGGTTTTTCAAATCCTTCTATGAAAGAATTCTGACATACATATTGTGATCTTTCCGGAAATTTATTGACTAAAGTAAAAAATTCTAATCCCGCTATTTTAATAACATCATCATTCATATCAAAATGATGTATTCTCTGGTAATTTTTATTTCCATTATCATCTATAGTTTTTAACCAATCAACTTTTAATTTATTCATGTATTCAACATATCCTAACGTAAATCCACCAGATCCACCAAAAGGATCAGTCATTAATTTAACTGATCCGTCATCATTTAGAACTGGACCGATTTTATTAATTATATATTTTGTAATATGTCTATCTGTAAAATAAGCACCTAATTCAGATATAGCATTATTATCGCGTCCAATAAAATATTCATATAATTTACCTGATAAATTTATATTTTCATTATATTTTTGAGTAATGATAGAATTATTATTATATGCGTTATTATTAATAGGTATTTGATCAACATAATCAATAATTTTAACATAAATACTATCACGAACATGATACGGCAGATCATAATGAATATAATATTTTAATTTATCAATAGCACGATCGTTTTTACCTTGTTCTTTAATTAAATTTAATATATCATTTATTTCATCGCGTATAACATATTCATCTTCTTCATCACATAATTCTCTTAAATTAGAAAACTGACATCTTGAACTAATGCGACATACTTTACATTTATCTATATCTTCATCTTTATCTCCATTTTCATTTTCATATTCAATCTCATCACATGTAGGTTTTCTTTCGCATTTAGTTAGTGTAGATCTCTTAACAAGTGGTTCTATTATTTTTAATCCGTAAAAAAAACTAAATATTTTTAAAGCTGTTATACCGTATCCAGCACCACTATTACGAATAAAATCATGGATAGAGTGGATATGATCTTTTAACTGTTCTCTGGTTGAGATGGACATTATTATTCTTATAATATGTTAATATATTAGGTATATATTAACATATTAATTATAAATCAATTTTTTTCATCTAAAAAATATTATCATTAACTTTATCCGGTACAATAGTATCTTTAGTATCTTTAGTATCATTAATATGATTAATTTTAAAGTTAGAATACAATTCAACAGGCATCTCTGGTAGGTTATATTTTTTCCAATTCTTTTTATACATTTTTATATCTGTTATGTTATACTCTTTACATAATTTTAATAGATCACCACTAGTCTCTGGATAATTACTTGTATCAACTCCTAAAAAATCATAATAATTAATCCAACCATAATCTTTATAATTTATTTCTGGTATCATATCTAAATTATGTTTTTTAGCATATTTTTTATACTTGTATTTATTTTTAATTTTTTTATCTTTGATTAGTTCTTTTAATTTTATAAAATCTAATTTCTTGATCTCTATTTCAGATATTTTTATTTTATGTTGTAATATATCACTAAACTCTTTGATAATATTATTCCACTGGAGTTTATTACAGTTTATTTTAATTGTATTTTTTCCAATATTTATATCAATCATATCATTGTCTGTATTAAATTTGACATTTTTCAGTAAATTAACATAAGTATTATATTTATTATAATCATCATCATTTGATAAATTTTGTAAAGCCATATAATATCCTAAAATTTTATCTACAAAATTTTTTTCATAATGTTCATTCTTTACAAAACCATCTATCACGATGCCTACTTTTTTATCTGGTGTATCTGGACATAAACGTAACACTCGTCCGATAGATTGAATAAAAGGTATAGATCCGCGTTTCTTAACTTTATCTAAAAAGATACATGCATCTAATAGTTTTATATCTGATCCTTCGCGATGTTTATTTGCACAAAATAAAATATGACATCCGGTAGATTCTTTAAACTCATTATAATCAGTTGTATCACTACTTTCTGATGTATCTAAACCAAACTTGAACTTTTTCATATTTGATCGTTGTTTATAATTTTTTTCAAACAAATATTTCCACTTTTTCGCGAGTTTTATAGTTCCACACCACGCGACTATTTTTTTATTAGGCATAGATGGTATGATATGGTTCAATAGTTCTAACACCGATCCTAACTCTTCCTGTGTAACTAGTTTATTATGTATCTTCTTTTTGTTATAAGATTTCATGTTATACCAATAAAACTCTGGTGGTAGTATCAATTTATTTGATATCGCGTATATCATATTATAATCAATAATTAAATTTAATTTATTTTGATTGTTCGGATCTCCGTATATCTCCAATAATAACGGTTTATCATTTTGACCTGTTCTTAAAGGTGTTGCCGAAAAACCTATAATCGGTATATCGTAAGATTTACAGTATTTTAAAAATTTATGACATTGAACACTTGTCGTATTATGACATTCATCATGTAATACTAGATCTATTTTGCCTTCTAATTTTTGATATTCATCTCCTTTTAATGTTAAAAAAGCCCTATTAATCACTAATAATGTAGGTTTATTTGATTCCAATAATAATTTCGCCCAATTTTTCTTTTTATCCGTTACACGATTTATTATTTCATAATCCGTTATATCACATAATCCTATTTCTTTCCATTTCTGTATATTACTATTATCTTTAATTAGGGTATTTTTTTTCTTATCAAAATCAAACAGATCAGATAATATATTAACTCTCTCTGTAAATAGTATAACTTTAGGATTAACTATTTTTGTTTTTATATGATCTATGTATTTAAGTATGATCGCTGTTTTACCAGTTCCTGTCGCACTTGCGATTATACCAGTTTCAAATCCTTTATTATATAATCTATCAAACGCTTCTTTCTGATTTATTCTCGGTTCAAACTGTTTGATATTAGAAAAACATTCAGGATTATCTTTTTTGTATTCTATGATATCATCATTATCGATTATATTTATTGTGTTTGATTCATAAATATCATCAAAAAAACTATTATCTTTTAGCCAGATGGTTATGATGCTAAAAAATCTTATATATTTCTCTTTATTTTTGTTATTAATATTTTTAAACAGATATAAATCTTGTATGGATTCATCTAATGATCTTCCCATATTAATGTTTATCATAGTAGTGTCATATATTAGATCTATTGTACTTTCAAAAAAAGTATGATCCTCTTTAATTAATGTTATAATATTATCATCAGTGATATTACACAGTTTAAATATAGTATTTGGTATGAAACCTACTTCATTGTATGTATCTTTAATACTAGTTAAACTGTCTTTTAATGCTATATAATTCATATTATTTATATAATTCATATTATTTATAAATAATATGAATTATGATGTTTAATTATCAATTTTTTTAAGAAAAATATTATAATGATGCCTCAAGTTATTTATGAGTTTATCATTCGGTGTGATGTTTATTTTATGTCCGTCGTATTGTTTGATATTACCCACATCATGATTATGATTTATAGCGACGCATAAATTATCTGGATTTATTGACCATTTATATTTATCAAATGTCCTATGGATATTTTCTCTTAATAATAAACCATTATTGATATCATAATTTTCTTTGTGATGAACTGGTATGATATGAGCAGCCGTTAATTCATCTTCACATGTTTCACCTGTGATTATACATCTATGATTAAATTTATCAATTATACTTTTTCTAAAATTATACTGATCTAATCTCTTGTTAGATATACCAGTTAGTTTTATGTTGTATATATTTTTTAACATAAAATTAAGATGCAACTTATATAATGACTCATCTTCATAGTTAAACTCTTTATATTTATCATATATATTAATGTCTATGGTTTGATTATTATGATTATCTAGAAAATTCTCTAGTGTATCCATAATAGAATATATATGTTAAAATTTTATGTGTTTGATTGTTAAATAATTATAATTTAGTAATTATAATTATTATTATTCTTGTGGTATTAAAATGCTCTTAATCATATCTAATATATATCCGGATAAATAAATTACGTTATATTGATTAAATACAACGTAATTTATTTGTCCGGATATATAATATATAATAATCTTTATCTATTATAAAAAATCTGATTACTATATTTATATTTTCAAATTTATTAGTAAAATCAATCGTAGGATTGTTTTTTCTTAAATAATTAATCAACATTTGTTTGTTATCAATTATGATTTTTTGTATATTTTCTGGAAGATTTTCTATTATTTTATTAATGTTATTTTTATAAGAATATTTTAATTCTATAGGATTAGCATCATCTTTTATTATTTTATAAACATAAGAAAAATCATAATCTATATTATTTGTTATATTGATTGTTAAACAACTCCGTTCAATTACATCATATTGTTTGAATAAATTAATATTATTATTAATATCATCTAATGTTATTGTAATCACTGTATCAGTATCCATATTATATTATATTTATAATATGGATTCAAATAATTTGTATTTTAATAATCAATTTTTTTTATTTATCGCATTTATATAATTCTAACTCTTTTTCTGCGATATATCTTAATCTCTTCTCTTGTTCTAACATCATATCTTTAATTTGATTATCTTTTTCTAATAATTTTAATTGATAATCTTTCTCTGATAATTTATATTGACTCATATTACGCTCATTCTCTATATCTTTTTCCAGTAATTTTATCTGATTATCTTTTTCTAACAAATCAATCTTATGTTGTTGTTCCATATATTTTATTTTACTAACAAGTTCAGTAACATGTCCAGCATATCTTTCTGATAATCCTATATATTGTTTCTTAATATGATCATTAAGTTTTTTAGGAGTAATAACAACTAGTTCTGTAAAATTTTCATATTGTCATTTA
>Ga0315902_10007517_pt1 | contig 14857 bp, 12 predicted proteins | sample LakEriMetagenome_9_FD_203523 | JGI IMG/M metagenome (GOLD analysis project Ga0315902, IMG submission 203523) | Freshwater fungal communities from buoy surface, Lake Erie, Ohio, United States - Buoy 12 MA117 | ecosystem: Environmental > Aquatic > Freshwater > Lake > Lake biofilm | place: USA... | reverse complement strand
GGCATTGAATTTTTTGTATCGATACAAAAAGAAAGGGGTGCCAGGCTCATGGGTAGTGCAATCACCCTTCAAGATATAGCGATTCATGCAGGTGTCTCAAAATCGACCGTCTCTTTTGTGATGCAAGATAGCCCTCTAGTTGCAGAAGCAACTCGAAAAAAAGTGCAAGAGTCTGCTCAAAAACTTGGTTATGTTTACAACCGCGCTGCGGCGAGTCTCCGCAGCAGACAGACCGGAAATCTTGGATTTATTGTTAGCAGCGTAAGCAACCCATTTTTTGCTGAGTTAACAGATGGGGTTGAACAATTTCTCGGTACAGAGGCAAAGTCAGTTTTTGTAGGTCAGCATTCCGAGAATTTAGTTTCACAAGAACGACTAATTAATTCCATGCTTGAGTCGAGAGTAGACGGAATGATTATTGTTCCAGCATATGGGACTACATTAAAAGAAATCTCTCGGATCTTCACTTTAAATATTCCTACGATTCTTTTGACCCGCCGAATAATGAATTCAAAACTTCATTACATTGGTTCAGATACTTCAGGTGGTGCACATAAAGCTGTTCTGCACCTTCTTGCACATAAGCAAAAGAATATATTTCTTATTGGCGGACGAGTAGGAAGTCCAGCACATGAGGAGCGTGTCAATGGAATGACTAAGGCCATGAAAGAAACCGTAATTCCTGGAGCAAATTTTCGGGTAATCGGAGACGGAGCAACTAGACAAGCTGGATTTGATGCCGCTAAAGAACTAATTTCCGATGGCATAGATAATCTTGGAATTCTTGCATATAACGACATTGTTGCCTCTGGAATCTTGGCAGCATTCCGAGAAAGTAAGTACAAGGTTGGACGAGATCTGTCAGTGATTGGTATTGATGATATTGAATCTTCAAGATTTGAATCACCCGCGTTAACAACGATTCAAATTAACGTGTCCGAGCTTGGACGCATGGCTGCCGAATCATTACTGAAATTGGTAGCCGGGGAATCAAAAATTAAGAAAGAGGTTTACTTGAATAACAAACTCATCATCCGTGAAAGCTGTGGATGCACCCCAAGGAAGAAGGTCGCATAATGAAGTGGTCACTTATCGGCGCCAGTGATATCGCGGCAACACGACTCATCCCAGCTATGCGCGAGCTGGGGCACGAGGTTTACGGTGTTATGAGTTCTAGCGCAGATCGTGCAAAGAGTTATGCCACCGATAATGGGATTTCCAACTTCACGATAGATCTGAATGAAGCGGTCAACTGGCCTGTTGATGCGGTTTATGTAAGTACTACAAATGAGCTTCACGCAGAGCAAGCAATTGCTGCAGCCCGCGCAAAGAAGCACGTTTTGTGTGAGAAGCCCCTTGCAATGGATATTGCAACTGCAAAGAAGATGGTTGATATCGCAGCTGAATGCGGCGTGGTTTTTGCGACGAACCATCACCTACGTTGTTCTGGCACCCATCGCAAGATTCGAGACATCATCGCTGCAGGAAAGATTGGAGACGTTTTTTCTGCTCGGATTAATCATGCGGTATCACTTCCAGAGCGTCTTCGCGGTTGGCGTTTGGATTCTGCGGCAAAAGGCGCTGGAGTAGTTTTTGACATTGTGGTTCATGACGTTGATACCATCCGTGCTGCGCTCGGGGCTGAAGTATCTGAAGCAACAGCTCTTGTATCTACCAAGTCTCTTGGTCAAAATGGCATCGAAGACACATCAATGTGTGTGTTCCGCATGAGCAATGGTGCGTTGGTATCCACACATGAGTCATTCATCGTTCCTCATGGAGTTACTTCATTTGAGATCAATGGCAGTGCTGGAAGTATCATCGCTACCGGCGTAATGGGGCAAGACCCTGTTGGAGAAATTCGACTTCGCACTTCTTCTGGAGATGAAATCATCGAACCTGATGATCGCGAAAATCTCTATATCTACTCGTTGCGAAAGTTTGAAGCTGCAGTTAATGGCAAAGGTGCACCAGCGGCAAATGGCAGAGATGGGATTGCCTCTCTCGCCGGTGCGGTGGCAGTACTTGAATCTGTTAAGCAGAAGAAAACAATCAACGTTGAAGCCTTAATGGATGGCGCCACGCGATGACCAAATCTGTGACATCAAGAGCTGGACTAAAGGTCCCGGTTTTGAGCGGAGAATCTGCAGCAAAACTGATTGAGGATGGAGCGGTTGTTACAATCTCCTCATCCTCTGCTCTCGGGTGCCCAGACTTTGTACTTAAGGCAATTGGAGAGAGATTTGATAAGGAGTCTTCTCCAAAAAATATCACGGCTATCAGTCCAATTGCAGCGGGGGATATGTACGGAGTTAAGGGAATCGACCATATTTCCAAGAAAGGATTGATTTCGAAAATTATTGCGGGTTCATATCCAAGCGGTCCTTCATCACTTGAACCCCCCCTCATTCGCCAGATGATTGCTAATGAAGAGATTGATGCATATAACCTCCCTAGTGGTGTGATTTTCCAAATGCATCGAGCTGGAGCTTCTAGACAACCCGGTGTTTTAACTAAAGTGGGAATGGATACATTTATCGATCCTCGAATTTCAGGTGGAGCTCTTAACAAAAAGACGCCCAAGGATTTTGTTAAAGTTGAAGAATTTCAAGGTCAAGAATGGCTGTTCTATCCTGGCTTGACGCCCGATGTTGCAATAATCCGAGCTACCACTGCGGATGAGCACGGCAACCTTACATATGAGCACGAGGCCTCCCCACTTGGAGCACTTGATCAGGCGTATGCAGTTCATAACCATGGCGGAATCGTCATTGCGCAGGTAAAGCGTGTCGTTGCAGCAGGAACTTTAGATCCAAAAAACGTACGCGTCCCAGGAATTCTTGTTGACGCGATTGTTGTCGACGCAGAACAAATGCAGACAACAATGACAAAGTACGAACCTTCACTTTCTGGTGAAAAATACGAAGGTGGTGGTGAAGAGGAAGCACTTGAGTACTCACTTGAAACAATAATTGCGCGCCGAGCAGCACGGGAGCTTGAACAAGGCTGGATTGTAAATCTGGGCTTTGGCATATCTGCTGTAGTCCCTCGCGTTCTAGCGGAGAAATCGAACCACCTAGATGTTACTTGGGTAATTGAGCAGGGCGCTGTTGGTGGAACTCCGGTAACAGGGTTTGCCTTTGGCTGCGCACATAACCCTGATGCACTTATGCAGAGCAGTGATCAATTCACCCTTTTGCAAGGTGGAGGTTTCAACGCAGCAATGCTTAGTTTCCTGGAGGTAGATGTTCATGGAAATGTAAACGTTTCTGACCTGCCAGGTCGCACTCATGTAACAGCGGGAGTAGGCGGGTTTGCAGATATCATCTCAAGCGCACCATTTATTATTTTTAGTGGCTACTTTACTGCCGGAAAAAAGGATATTGAAATATCTACCAATGGCCTCAACATCAAGAGTGATGGCTCAATTGCAAAGTTCGTTCCAAAAGTTTCTCAAATCACCTTTAGCGGTCAACGAGCGCTCAAGAATGGGCAAAAGGTTTACTACATAACAGAACGATGTGTTATTGAACTTCGAAAAGAAGGTCTGACAGTTATCGAAATTGCGCCAGGAGTAGACCTACAGAAAGATATCCTCGATAAATCGGAAATTTCTCTCATTGTCGCTCAAGATCTAAAGACGACCGACTCATCTGTATTTGAGAATCCCGAGGTTTTGGTATGAGTTCTCAAGTAATCCTGACTATCTCTGAAAACATTGCGACGATTACTTTGAATCGTCCAGAGAAGCGAAATAGCATCACGCCAGAAATGATGACAGAGCTGGATTCAATTTGTGCAACTCTTGAAACAAATAGTGATGTGCGGTTTGTTGTCGTGACTGGTGCGGGCGATAAGGCATTTAGCACTGGTGCGGATCTCAAGAGTTTTGCTTCACATGATCGCGACTCTGCACGTAGAAATTGGATCCCTTCAGGTCACCGCATCTATAGAAGGCTTGCCCAGCTCCCGCAAGTCACAATCGCTCTCATAAATGGAGATGCACTTGGTGGAGGACTTGAACTTGTACTTGCATGCGATTTTAAGATAGCTGTGGATACTGCTCGCATAGGCTTACCGGAAGTTGGAATTGGAACGCTCCCAGGATGGGGTGGCACGGGTCGACTGGTTGATGCAATCGGTGTCTCTCGAACAAAGTATCTAGTCCTAAGTGGCCAAGTAATCGAAGCAAAGATTGCCCTTGAATGGGGACTGCTGCACCATCTTTACTCAGCAACAGAGCTTGATGGCGGTCTAAATACTCTTCTTTCTCAACTTGAGAAGGTTGCCCCAGTAGCACAACAAGTTGGTAAGCAATTGATGTCAGCTTTTGAGAGTAAAACAAATGCTGAAGTCCTCGAGGCAATCGGGGGAGCACTAACGGTTACAACAGAAGATCTAGCTGAAGGAATTAAGTCTTTCAGTGAAAAACGTCCACCGAAATTCCAGGGAAAGTGAATCAATGACTACAGAAATTAAGCAAATTGACTTTAAGATGACAATCGATGGAAAGTCAGTAGAAGCATCCTCTGGTAAACGTTTTGAGCGCATTAGCCCCGGACATGATGTAGTTGTTGGAACATATCCAAATGGCGATGTTGGCGATGTTGATCTTGCAATTTCGGTAGCCCGTAAAGCTTTTGATAAAGGATCATGGCCACGTACAAGTGGTGCAATCCGTGCACGTGCACTGCGTAAAGTCGCAGAGTTCATTGAGCGCGACCTCGAAATCCTGGCTCGCATTGAAGCACTCGAAAGTGGCAAGCCGATTTCTCAGGCTCGCGGTGAAGTAGCTGCGACTGCTGAAATTTGGTACTACGCGGCAACTCTTGCTCAGCATTCTTATGGAGATTCACACAATGCTCTGGGTGAGGATTACCTTGGTCTAATTCTTCGTGAGCCAATCGGCGTTGTTGGAATCATTACGCCTTGGAACTTCCCACTCCTCATTGTTAGCCAAAAACTTCCATTCGCATTGGCGGTTGGTTGCACTGCAGTCGTGAAACCAAGTCAATTAACCCCAGGGACAACTTTGATGTTGGGGCAGTACTGCAAAGATGCTGGAATTCCGGATGGTGTTGTAAACATTGTCTCTGGAAAAGGTTCCGTGGGAGCACGCATTGCCGAGCATCAAGATGTGGACATGGTCACTTTTACCGGCTCAACCGAAGTTGGTAAGAAGGTAATGGCCGCTGCCGCCGGAACTTTGAAGAAGGTTGGGCTTGAACTCGGCGGCAAGAACCCACAAGTCATCATGGCAGACGCAGATCTTGAGACTGCAGCAGATGCTGTTGTCTTCGGCGTTTACTTCAACCAGGGGGAGTGTTGCAACTCTGGAAGCCGAATCCTTGTTCAGAAGTCAATTGTGGATAAGTTCATGGCTATTGTTGTTGAAAAGGCAAAGAGAGTCAGCGTGGGAGATCCATTAGATGACAACGTGCTTGTCGGCGCAATAGCTAGCAAAGAACAGCTTGAAACAATTCAGAACTATATAACTGAAGGTAAGTCTTCGGGCGCAAATCTAATTCTTGGTGGCAATTTGATTAAGAGCGAAAAAGGTCGCTACCTGGAACCAACAATCTTTACAAAAGTTACTCCAGATATGACTATTGCTAAAGAGGAAATTTTTGGACCAGTACTTTCAGTCCTCGAATTTGATGACGTCGAGGATGGAATTGAGATTGCAAACTCAACTGTCTATGGACTTTCTTCTGGTATTTGGACGAAGAACATCGATGACGCCGTTAGGTTTGCAAAAGGTGTACGTGCTGGAACTGTTTGGGTCAATTGCTGGATGGATGGCTTCCCAGAAATGAGTTTTGGTGGATTTGGAGAAAGCGGCATTGGACGCGAGCTTGGACGTCATGCCGTTGAAGAGTTCACAGAACTCAAAACCATCGCGATTCATACCGGTCAGAGAAAGGCGTGGCTCGCATGAGTGTGCTCAAGAACGGTGTAGAAATACCAGAATCAACTATTGCCCTTGCCAAGCAAGCGATGGGTGTTGTTGATCAAAAGGTTCGCAATTTGATCACTAACCATCCAGATTACTTTCCTCTCTATACAGAGAACGGTAAGTGGAAGCATGGCAAAGAATCTTGGACTAATTGGTGTGAAGGTTTCCTTGGTGGGCAGATGTGGATCTTGGCCGACCACTTGGATAATGAATATTGGCGCCAGCAGGCTGAGCACTATTCGACTCTTCTGAAAGGTCGCGAATTAGACCGCGAAGTTCATGACCTCGGCTTCACATTCTGGCCAACCTGGAAGAAATGGTACAAAGAGACAGGCGATAAGGCGCTCAATGATGTTGTTGTTACCGCGGGAAAGACAATGTCATTACGATTTAATAACAAATCTAAATTCTTACGCTCTTTCTTGGCGGAAGACAGTACCTTTATCGACATTATGATGAATGTGGGCATTATCTTCTACGCGGCAGAACAGCTAGGAGATAAAGGGATTCGCGAGATAGTCGATACGCACTGCCTGCAAACTCGAAGATATTTAGTTCGCGGTGATGGCAGCACATCACACGAAGGAATTTTTGATTTAGAGACTGGAGTTTTCCTCCGACAGACAACCCAACAAGGTTGGCGCGATGACTCATCATGGGCTCGCGGACAAGCATGGGCGCTCTACGGTTTTGGAACGTGTTACGCATTTACAAATGATCAGCGCTATCTAGAGGCCGCTATCGCTACCGCAGATTTCTTTGTTAATCGCACGGGCGATCGAACAATTCCACCGAATGACTGGGAAGAACCAAACCCAGTAATGGCTGTGGAGTCCTCAGCAGGAGCAATTGCTGCAAGTGGACTTCTACAACTTAGCCAGCTAGTTGATGATTCAGCTAAGGCTAAGAAATATGCAGACTTCGCACTTCGATCAATTGAGGCTATGTGCTCACCAGAGTACTTAGCAATCAACGAACCGGAGTGGGAAGGCGTACTAAAGCATGGCAGCTATCACGAGCAGAAGAAGCTTGGGGTAGATGAGTCCGTGATGTGGGGCGAGTACTTCTTCACCGAAGCCTTGGACAAGGTGCTCGGTGGAGAAATGGTCGCAACAGATCGCTGATTGCTGTAAAGGAAAGTGTAAAACCTCATCTTCAAACTGAAGATTGAGTCGAAAAGAGGGAGATTATATGTTCAAAGCAAAAACTAAAGTTAGCGTTGCAGCATTTACAGCTGTTGCCCTAGCTTTTGCAGTCGGAACTGCTCCAGCAAATGCTGCTGCAACCGGTGAAATCGAAGTATTCTCATGGTGGACTTCAGGTTCTGAAGACGCTGCATTGCAGGCAATTATCTCTGCTGCACAGGCTGCTAATCCAGATCTAAAGATCACAAATGCAGCTGTCGCTGGTGGAGCCGGAACTAACGCTAAGCAGGTTCTAGCAACACGTCTAGCTGGTGGAGATGCCCCAGAAATTTGGCAGACACACCCAGGTGGAGAGCTTCAGAATTATGTAGAACAAGATGTTCTTACAGACATGACAGCTGTCTACAAGTCTGAGGGCTGGAATAAGGTTGTTCCTAAGGAACTTGTTGCAAGCATGACTTTCAACAAGAAGACCTACTCAGTACTCACAGGTGTACACCGCGCTAACACAATGTGGATCAGCTCAGCTGCACAGAAGAAGGCTGGCGTATCACTAAGCGGATCACTTAATTGGTCAACATTTAAGGCTGCTGCTCTCAAGATGAAGGCAAAGGGAATTGACCCTATCTGCCTCGGAGATAAGGACATCTGGACAGCTGCACAGCTTCTAGAAGCTCTTATCGTTGCTGAAGAGGGTGCATCAGGCTGGAACGCACTACTTGATGGATCAAAGTCATGGGGATCTGCTGGCGTAAAGAGAGCAGTGAAAAACTTCAACGAAGCTATGACATGGACTAACGCAGATCACAAGGCTCTTGACTGGACTGGCGCTGTTGCTGCTCTTGCTAAGGGAACATGTGGTGTTAACATCATGGGTGACTGGGCTTATGGCGAACTTCTTGTTAAGCAGAACAAGGTCGACGGCAAGGACTTCACATACGCAACATTCGGTGATGCAAATACATTCGTAACTGTTGGTGACTCATTCGTTATCGGAAAGACAGCGAAGAACCAAGCAGGCGGAGTTGCATTCGCAAAGGCAATCATGGATCCAAAGGTCCAGCTCGCTTTCAACAAGCTAAAGGGTTCTGCACCAGTACGTTCTGATGTAAGCACCAAGACACTTGGCAAGTACCAGCAAGGTGCTGCAAAGGTTCTAGCTAACGGAAAGCGCGTTCCATCTCTTGTACACGGCCAGGCAAATGTTGCTGCAGCTGTTGGACAGGCTTATGCAGATTCAGTAACACTGCTACAAGCTAACAAGAGCGTTGCAAAGTTCACTAAGGCGATGGATGCAGCAATCGCTGCTAACTAAGTAATAAATGTAGGTGGAGGTGGGGTTTCCAAATCCCATCTCCACCTACATCACTACTAATTACTGTTACAAGAAAAAGGAGAAATTGATGAGCCAGGTAAGGGGAAAATCAAACCCACCGGTGAAACGCAAAAAGCGTGGCGGTGATGTAAAGGCTGCCATTCTCCTGCTCCCGTCTTTCTTGATTGTGTCAGTATTTGTGTACGTCTTTATCTCATACACAATCGGCGTATCTTTAGCCGAAAATTGGATGCCAGCAAAGGCAAGCATGGCTCAAGGGCCAGATCCCTTCGCCACCTATAAAAATCTTTTTGAGAATCCGAGATTCCAATCTGACCTTCGAAACAGCTTCATTTTCACAGTTTTATTTCTCTTGGTAACGGTCTTAGCAGGATTCTTTATTGCGCTAGCCGTTCACAACATGGGCCGCACAAAAGGATTTTTCCGAGGAGTATTCCTCCTCCCATATGCTCTTTCATTTATTGTTACTGGAGTTGTTTGGCGATGGCTTTTCAACCCTGACTCAGGCGTCAATCTATTTCTCAAGTACTCAGGAGTTGCAAGCGCATACAAGTCGATTAAAGGCGAAGAACTTCGACCAGAGTGGTTAACTTCCGCTACAACTGTTGGCGATGTCAGCGCACTGCTCGAAAAGATTATTCCTGGGGGACAGTACATCCAGGTTGAAATGGGAATCCCGCTTGCGCTGATCCCAGTAGTGATCGCGACCGCATGGCAGCTCATGGGTTTTGCAATGGCAATGTTCTTAGCGGGATTGGTATCTATTCCAGATGAGCTTCGCGAAGCATCCATGATGGATGGAGCGACCGGTTCTCGATACTACCGATCGATTGCAGTGCCAATGTTGGCACCAATTGCGATCACCACTCTGGTAATTCTTACCCACGTAGCCTTAAAGATCTTCGACTTGATTTACGCAATGTCAGGAAGTGGTGTTGGTTTTGCGACAGATATGCCAGGAATCTTCGTATATGAATCGATGTACAAAGCCTTGAAGTACAACACTGGTGCAGCGGCATCAATTGTCATGCTGATAATTGTTTGCATAATTGTTGTACCTTACTTAATCCACTCAAACAGAGAAAGTAAGGGGCGCTGATGTCCACTACAACTATTGCTGCCACTAAGAAGAAGCCTTACAAGAGTGCGCATGCTCGCCATGGCGGCAAGTCAAGGCGAGTTCAATTCATCATTCTCTGCTTCCTAGTTCCGTTATTTGTGATGCCTTTCTATGTGATGATCATGGCGGCGCTTAAGACTCCGCAATATGCGGATGTAACAACAATGTGGCTTCCGCCTTCACCATTCTCACTGGATGGATTGCAAGAGGCATGGGGCAAGCTCTCACCTAATCTAATGAACAGCTTCACGATGGTTGTTCCAGCAGTAATCATCTCAAGTGCTATCGGCTCCTTCAATGGATATCTGCTCTCGAAATTTACTTTCCGATTTAGTAGTGTGATGTTCACGATGATGTTGGTAGGAATGTTTATTCCTTACCAATCAATTCTTATCCCACTCGTTAAGTTTCTCCAGCTGGTAAACCTGTATGGAACTACCCCCGGACTGATTCTGGTTCACGTCGTATATGGAATCCCAATCACGACCCTGATTTTCCGAAACTTCTATGTCAGTATTCCAAAAGAGATAGTTGAGGCGGCAGCGATTGATGGAGCAGGGATCCTTAGAACATTCTTCTCTGTAATTATTCCGATTTCGATTCCTGGATTTGTTGTTGCGGGAATATTTCAGTTCACAAACATTTGGAATGACTTCCTCTTCGGAGTAATTACGATTTCAGATCCTTCAAAGCAACCTGTAACTGTCGCTCTAAACAACCTCTCAGGAACGCAAACTGTTAACTGGAACGTTCTCATGGCTGGCGCCCTCATCGCAGCTATCCCTACAGCGATTGCTTATTTGACTCTTGGTCGCTTCTTTATTCAAGGGTTAACTGCTGGATCTGTGAAGTAATTGTGGTTACAACGTTGAGGTCCGAGATAGCCATCGTTGGCTCTGGCATGGGCGGAGGCATGTCAGCTCGGGCTTTAGCAGAGAAAGGAAAGGAAGTTCTTGTGCTAGAGCGTGGATACAGATTGCCACGTGAAAAGGAGAATTGGGAGCCTAAAGAAGTTTTCCTTCACTCTCGATATAAGAATGCCGGTACATGGCGCAATTCCGAGGGTAAATCCTTTGTGCCCGGAGTCCATTACTACGTCGGTGGAAATACAAAGGTATATGGAGCGAGCCTTCTCCGTTTTCGCGAGAGAGATTTTCAGGAGTATCAAGCAGCAGAGGGCGTCTCACCTGCGTGGCCCTTTTCCTACTCCGACTTAGAGAAGTATTACTTCGAAGCTGAGATTGCACTAAAAGTTCATGGAAATCAGGGAGAGGATCCCACTGAACCTTGGCGTTCTGGTGATTACAAGTATCCAGCTTTACCTCACGAAAAGTATGTTGGACGAATTGCCCAAAAGTTAAAGAAAATTGGACTCAATCCATCACATATGGCCATGGGTGTTGATATACGCGAAGGTGGATTGTGCATTCGCTGCAAGACATGTGATGGGTTCCCCTGCAAAGTTGGCGCAAAGAGCGATGCGGAAACTTCTGGAATTGATCCGGCACTGGCAACAGGGAATACAAAATTAGTAGAGGGCATAGAAGTAACTCGACTCAATCACGATGAGTCTGGCAAGAGAATTGCCTCAATCACTGCCTCTAAAGATGGAGAAAAATACGAGATTATCGCCAATTACTTTATTTTGTCAGCAGGTGCAGCTAACTCTGCTGCACTCCTTTTGAAATCTAAATCAGAGAAATTTCCACATGGATTAGCAAACTCGAGTGGATTAGTTGGCAAGAACTGGATGGTTCACAACGCCACATTCATGGTGGGATTTAATCCTTTCAGACGCAATAAAACTAATTTTCAGAAAACCTTGATGCTCAATGATTGGTACTGGGATAGCCCACAAGGTATTCCTCTCGGAAATATCCAGATGCTTGGAAAACTGCAAGCAGCTATGTTCAAAGGCGCTCGACCATGGGCTCCCAATTGGGCGCTGAAGTTTCTAGCAGAGCACTCATTTGATATTTATTTGGAGTCTGAAGACCTTCCAAGTCAAGAAAATAAGGTCACGGTTGATGAAGATGGGGTTATTCGAATTCATTGGAAAGCCAATAATATGAAATCGCATAACCAACTCGTAAAGAGTGCTCGGAGAATGCTCCACAGAGTCGGATTTCCAATTGTATTAAAGGAGACTATGGGGATTGAGACAAATTCTCATATGTGCGGAACCCTTGTAGCAGGAAATGACCCTCGAAAGTCGGTGCTTGATTCTTACTGCAAGGCACATGATTTAGAAAACTTATATGTAATTGATTCATCTTTCTTTCCTTCATCTGCGGCCGCTAATCCTGCTCTCACAATTGCAGCACAAGCTTTTCGCATCGCTTCGGAAGTGGAGTTCAAGTAATGACTACTAATCGCCAAACTGCTTTGGATCATGAGAGCGAGCTTTCTGAGGCTCCGTGGAGCCGCAAAGATCTTCTTGAGCTAGGCAGCGCAATAGTCGCCGATGCAGAGCGCAAGAGCTTGGTCGTAGCAGCAGCCATGTTCCTTAGAGGGCAGCGGGTATTTCAGGTAGGGCTTGAAGGGACATCCTCAGATAACGATTCTTGGATTATGCGCAAAGTAAATACCGTTGAACTTACGGGCCACAGTTCACTTGCACTTCGAGAAAAAGTTGAAGCACTCAAAATACAAGAAGAAGATCTTGGATTTCGAACCTCAGATTTAGCGGTTTGTGGGGGAGGCTTTCCATTGAAAACGAATGGCGTACTTGTGGGAATTGCTGTCGTATCTGGTCTACCACACCTTGATGACCACGATCTGATAGTCGAACATTTGCGTGCGTTTAGAAAGAATCGAGGGTGGTAAATCTCAATGACTGATAAATTTTGGAGTGATCAGCCGGTAATTCCGGTGGTTGTTATTAATGATGCTAAGAGGGCCGTTGATTTGGCACGTACTTTGGTGGCTTCAGGTACAAAGAAAATTGAGATTACTTTACGCACACCTGCAGCTTTAGATGCGATATCTCGCATTTCAGCAGAGGTGCCAGATGCGCTCGTTGGAGCTGGCACGGTGGTTGATCTACAAACCGCAACTCGAGCTGTTGAAGCGGGAGCTAAATTTCTAGTTTCGCCAGGTTCTACGAATAACCTCATAAGCGCACTTTCAGGAAGTGGCCTTCCTTTCCTTTCAGGATGTTCAACTCTTTCTGAGGCGCTCGAGTTATTAGAACATGGTGTTTCAACTGCAAAATTTTTCCCGGCAGTTGAGTCAGGAGGTATTGCTTGGCTTAAAGCGGTTTCATCTGTGATCCCACAACTCTCATTCTGCCCAACAGGTGGAATCGGATTGGCAAATTACAAAGACTTCCTTGCGCTTCCAAATGTGGCATGCGTGGGTGGCTCATGGATTGCTCCAGCCAAGCTTATCGATGAGGGAAATTGGGAAGAAATACAGAAGTTAGCAAGCCAAGTAAATATGGAAAACAAGTAGACGGGAGTCAGGAAATGAAAGATTACGGCAAATTCTCATACATCGTAGTTGGTGCTGGTGCTGCAGGTTGCGTCGTCGCAAACCGTTTGAGTGCCAATCCTGAGAACACGGTCCTACTCCTTGAAGCAGGCGGCAAAGATTGGAATCCGCTGATCCATATCCCTATTGGATTTACAAAGTTAACCACACCTGATGTGAACTGGGGATTTAGCACAGTTCCGCAACCTGAGATGAACAATCGTGAGATGTGGTACCCGCAGGGCCGCACGCTTGGTGGCAGTACTTCGATTAATGCGATGATTTATATTCGTGGACATCGAAATGATTACGATACTTGGGCTCAGCATGGAAATAAGGGCTGGGGATACGAGGACGTACTTCCATACTTTAAAAAGTCAGAAAATAATGAGCGCCTAAATAACACCTGGCATGGTACCGGCGGAGATATGAATGTCACACAACAGACTCAATCAAACCCTCTTACTCGTGCATTTGTTCGTTCCGCTCAAGAAGTTGGAATTCCATTTAATCAAGATGTGAACGGAGCAGAGCAGGATGGCGTAACTTTCTATGATGTCACACAGCGAAATGTTCGCCGTGAGTCATCTGCAACGGCATTCCTTAACCCTGCTAAGAAGCGACCAAACCTAACCGTGCTTACCCGCTCCCAAGGTAGCAAGATTCTCTTTAAGAACGGTCAGGCGATTGGTCTTGAATTCATTCAAAAAGGGAAGAAGGCAGTTGCCTACGTTGATAAGGAAGTTATCCTCTCAAGCGGCGCAGTGAACTCTCCAAAACTCCTACTTCTATCGGGAGTAGGACCAGCGGATGAGTTACGTGCGGCTGGAGTCGAAGTTGTTCACGATCTACCGGGCGTAGGAAAGAACTTCCAAGATCATATGGATGTTTACATCACTGCTGAAACGACACCGGTGAGCTACAACATGGAAGATCGCCCAGATCGCGCGATCAGACATGGAATTCAATACCTCCTTTACAAGACTGGGCCGGTAACTGCATGTGTTGCCGAAGCAGGCGCGTTTATTCGAAGCAGCGACAAAGTTGATTCACCAGATATCCAGATTCACTGTCTGCCTGCATACGTGATTGATCACGGTCGTAAGCGCGTTAAGGGCCACGGAGTAACAATCAATACGTGTAACTTGCGTCCAAAGAGTATTGGCGAAGTTAAGTTGCGTAACACTGACCCAACATCAATCCCACTTATCAACCCTGATTTCTGTGGCGATAAAGAGGGCTATGACTGGAAGATCTCAATGGAAGGGTTCAAGTGGGGTCGCAAGATTCTTGCTGCTGAAGCATTTGCGCCATTCATCAAGTCAGAATTCATGCCCGGTGTGGATGTTCAAGATGAGAACCAAGTGCGCAAGTACATCAAGGAATGGTCTAAAACTGATTACCACCCTGTTGGTTCATGCAAGATGGGAAATGATGAGATGGCCGTTGTTGATACACAGCTTCGTGTTCATGGACTCAAGGGACTTCGAGTAATTGACGCTTCAATTATGCCAACTCTCATTAGTGGAAATACTCAAGCACCTTCCATCATGATTGGTGAAAAGGGCGCTGCAATCGTATTGGCGGGCGAACTTGTCTAATACGGGTACCTCGATGAAAATTCGCGATAAGGCAGAGTGCGATTTCGATGTTATTTCTCTTGGCGAGGTCATGCTTAGGCTCGATCCACGCGAAGGTCGAGTGCGCACTGCTCGTCACTTTGATGTGTACGAAGGAGGAGGCGAGTACAACGTTGCTCGTGGACTCAGAAAGTGTTTTGGACTTCGTGCAGCGATAGTGACTGCACTTGCAGATAATGAAGTTGGTCG
>Ga0315902_10007516_pt1 | contig 14858 bp, 10 predicted proteins | sample LakEriMetagenome_9_FD_203523 | JGI IMG/M metagenome (GOLD analysis project Ga0315902, IMG submission 203523) | Freshwater fungal communities from buoy surface, Lake Erie, Ohio, United States - Buoy 12 MA117 | ecosystem: Environmental > Aquatic > Freshwater > Lake > Lake biofilm | place: USA... | reverse complement strand
CGCCGGCATAGCGTACATAATTTTCGTAAGCTGTGATTGCGTCCTTGAACTGATAGTTCAGGTGATATGCTTTTCCAAGGAAAAAATAGACGTCAGGATTGTTAACGCTCTTATTTATGGCGGCATTCAAGTAACGTACAGCCTTGGTTTTGTCGGGGTCGCCATAGATAGCACAAGCACCAAACTTGAACGTGTATTCGGCATGGTTCGGATAAAGTGATACCAGTTGCGAGTAGAGTGGGAAAGCCTTGAGGTATGCACCTTGTTCGAAGAATGCATCGGCCTCTTTAATTAGCTGGTCCTCCGTACCTTTTTGTGCCGTGGCAAATTGTACCCAAAGCATCGCGCAGAGTGCGATTACCCATGTTTTTGTTTGATTCATGTTGTTTTTATTAAAAACGGTTCGGTGTGAATTGCATTTGTTACCGACGACTGGGCAATGGGTTCATGCCTTGGCATACATTTCCCGATGGGTCGATTCGATACCGACAAAATACACTTCCACAAGGATACAAAATGACACAAGATTTTCAAACAACATTTTTGTTGTCAGGAGTTTATGAGAAGGACTCTGTGTACAAGTTGGTTTGTATTTTTGGGCGCATGAATATGCTGTGGGCATTGCTCAGGAAAGAATGGATGATCGAATGGAGGCAGAAGCATGCGCTTGCCGGCGTGTTGCTATATGTTTTGGCAACAGTGTTTGTCTGCTATCTTGGTTTTCAGAGGATTGAGTCTGCCAAAACCTGGGGTGTACTTCTCTGGATTTCTGGACTCTTTACTGCATTTAACGCGATGCAAAAGACATTTGCTTCAGAGTCTACAGGTACCCAATTGTTCATTTATACGTTGGTTCATCCTCGATATATCATCTTGTCGAAGGCTATATACAATGCCATTTTTGTAGCAATTCTTAACATGTTGAGCGTCCTGCTCTTTTTGCTTTTTTTTGGATCAGAAATGCTTGAATCAATCGATTGGATACAGTTTATGCTTGGGCTAATGCTGGGAAGTACGGGCCTGGGCCTTGCATTAACTTTTGTGGCAGGCCTTGCATTCAAGTCGGAAGGTGGGGTAGGATTGGTAGCTATTCTCGGCTTTCCGGTTATCATGCCGTTGCTGATTACCATAGTTCGTCATTCAACGGCTGCTATCGAAGGAGTTTCGATGTCGCAAAACAGTTTGAACCTTGTGGTGTTATTCGTGTTGAACGTATTATCATTTGTATTGTCGTATGTGCTGTTCCCCTACCTTTGGCGTGAATAAGGATGTGGCACTACCCATAGCCTATCTAAGCAAGGAATGAAGAATTGGATTAAGATACTCTGTGCTGCGTTACTGCTTTATTCGGCAGTTTTTTCCTTGTGGCATCCCATGGCTTCGGGAGGTCTTTCGGTGAGTGCAACTGAACTCCATCCGGGGCGCAACGACTTCGAATTTCTCGGCTATGCCACCCATTTCAAACAAGCCGAAAGCTCGTTACAAGTGTTCGTCTCAGTTGATACTTCGGCGGTGTATTGCGCTGATGTGCTTCAGGTGGTTGATGATGCTCACGTTATTGTCAGTGTTTACCTTCCCGATACCATTGCCTCCAAGAGGTTTGGATTTGCGGCCAACAATGATGTTGATGGAACCATCATTGTTGATTCTCCGGTTGGGCATAAGGGTTTCACTTTCGAGGCCGGCAAGGGCAACGGTGACTGTGCTTACCGCGTAAAGCAAGAAGATTTCGCTCACTTCGGTTTTCCTTTTCAGCCGATTATTATAGAAAGTATACGCAACCTCATGTGGCACGTGCCTATGTGGTTTACCATGTTTGTTCTAATGACAATCAGCTTTGTTTTTAGCATACGATCTTTGGGAAAGGAAAACGGACGTGTAGATCTTGACTATGATACGAGGGCATCATCTGCCGCTGCAGTTGGAGTTTTGTTTTGTTCACTGGGATTAATCACCGGCTCTTTATGGGCCCGGTTTACCTGGGGGGCTTGGTGGACCAATGATCCACAGCTGAATGGATCGATGGTCGTATTCATGGTATATGTGGCTTATTTCATTCTTCGCTCCTCATCGCCCGATGAAGAGAAGCGCGCCCGCCTCTCTGCTATCTTCAACATTTTTGCCTTTGTACTTATGGTAGTGCTGCTGATGGTAATGCCTCGTTTCACGGAAGGTTTACATCCGGGAAAAAGCGGAAATCCTGCGTTTTCCAAATACGATCTCGATAGCTCGCTACGCTCGGTGTTCTATCCGGCCTGCGCAGGCTTCATTCTTTTGGGTTATTGGATATACCGACTGCGTTACCGAATACAAAAATTGGAACAACATGAAAATTAAGTGGAATGTATTGCTCGTGCTATTTGTCTTGATACTGGCTAATCTCCCGGCATCGGCACAAAGCGGAATGGAAGAATATTTTTATGAAAGCGGTAAAATAAAAGTGGTTGTAGGTGTAGCTGCCATTGTGATGGCAGGATTGATTTTTTACCTGTGGAGATTAGACAATCGCGTCACGAAAATTGAAAATCAGCAGAAGGGAGGCAAGGCATGAAGAAGATGCACATTGTTTTGATTGTTCTCATTGCGGCTATTTCTGCTATTCTGGTATCGACCTATACGAAGTCCGTTGATAGCGTCACATTTGCTCAGGCAGCGGAGAAGGTCGATAAGCAAGTGAAAGTTGTTGGCACATTTGACAAGACTCAATCGATAGAGTATGATGCGAACATGGATGCCGACCTTACCAGGTTTTACGTAATTGACAGTGAGGGGGAAACCGCTTACGTTCATCTGCGCGACAAACAGGGAAAACCCATGGGGCTCGAGATGAGTGAGAACGTAACTCTGGAAGGTAAAATGGGCGTCGATGGTGTTTTCTATGCGTCTCATATGCTCATGAAGTGTCCCAGTAAGTACAATGATCAAAAACACTCGCTTTCAGCAGATAATTGATCTCAGTCGGCCAAAGTTTATCACACTATTTAAAAATTTACATGCAAGAGATAGAGTACCTCAACGAACATATTTGGCCCGGTATACTGGGCAATTTTTTTGTCATGTTGAGTTTTGTAGCGGCATTGTTTACCGCGGTCAATTACTTCCTGGCTACCAGAAATGAAGGCACTCAACCACTATGGATGCGCTCTGCAAGGATTGGGTTTTACATTCACACCGCGGCTGTGTTCGGCGTTATCGGAACGTTATTCTACATTCTGTTCAATCACTTATACGAGTATAAATACGCATGGGATCACCTCAACAATGCCATGCCCATGAAGTATGTGTTCAGCTGCATGTGGGAAGGGCAAGAAGGTAGTTTTTTGCTGTGGACCTTTTGGCATGTTGTGATTGGATTGTTTCTGATGCGCACCTCCAAACAATGGGAGCCTTGGGTTATGAGTGTGCTGGCCCTGGTGCAATTCTTTTTGGCCAGTATGCTTATTGGGGTCTACTTCGGCGAGTTTCAGTTTGGAAGTAATCCGTTTCTTCTTTTGCGCGAGCATCCAAGCAACATTGGGTTGCCATGGACACTCCGACCTGACTACCTCACCCTGCAACCGTTTATGGATGGAAAGGGTTTGAATCCGCTGTTGCAGAATTATTGGATGACGATTCATCCGCCTACCTTGTTTCTCGGATTTGCCTCGACCGTTATTCCCTTTGCATTTGCGATTGCCGGGTTATGGCGCAAAGATTTTCAAGGTTGGATGAAACCAGCCATTCCGTATGCATTTTTCGGTGTCATGATATTGGGTACGGGCATTCTTATGGGAGGTGCCTGGGCCTATGAAGCCCTTGGATTCGGGGGGTTCTGGGCATGGGATCCTGTTGAAAATGCTTCGTTGGTGCCATGGCTCATACTGGTTGCCGGAGCGCACTTGTTGGTTATCAATCAGCGCAAGGGCACAAGTGTTTTTGCGTCGTTGTTGCTCAACATCAGTGCTTTCATTTTCGTACTGTATTCAACGTTCCTTACTCGCAGTGGAGTTCTGGGCGATAGCTCCGTGCATTCATTTGTGGATAGCGGAATACTTGCTCAGCTGATGGTGTATCTGTTATTCTTTACTGCGTGGAGCACGTATCTGATGGTGCCCAACCGTCGCTGGCAAATGGGCTATGCAGCTCTTTGCGCAGTATTGTTTTTATTGGCTCTTGGCAACTTGATGACAGCGCCTACTTTATCAGCCGAGGCACAAGAGAAATTATTACCGGGCGAAGGCACTTGGGTTCCAGTGCTTACACTGTTATTCCTTTTAGCATCATTGGTGATGCTTATTATTGGATACCGCAAGCACTTCCGTGTGCCGCAAGAAGAAGAAGAAGCACTTTGGAGTCGTGAGTTCTGGATGTTTATCGGTGCACTTATTCTTATTATATCGTCTATTCATATTACTGTTGTTACATCGGTAAATGTGGGTAATATCTTGCTTGCACCGTTCGAGGGAATGTTTGCATGGCTTCATGAATCAACCGGATGGGAGGTTTTCAAGCGCATGGCAGATCATCAGTTCTCGGCACCGGCCGACAAGGAGCGTTTCGATGTGTACCATCGTATACAGGTGCCGTTGGCATTTTTGCTCTTTATAATAGTGGCTGTGGGTCAGTATTTGAAGTATAAGAATACTGAGTTTAAAAAGTTTGTCGGCAGTATTACATTGAGTTTTGTGGTTTCGGTCATTCTTGCTGCTGTCATTGGCTTTGCTGTTGATATGGAAGCCGCCGAGCTTTCTTTAATATTGCTGGTGTGGGCCTGTCTTTTCGCCATTACCGCCAACGCTGACTATGCGTGGCGATTCATTAAAGGGAAGTTCGATTTGATGGGAGCCAGTGTTGCGCATCTTGGATTTGCTATGGTAATTCTCGGTGCTGTGATAAGCACCTGGCAGAGTCATTTCATTTCTCGAAATCAACGCGGGAATATTTCTGAGCTTAATGAAGAGTTTAAGAACAACGAAGACATGATGATTTTCATGGGCGATACTTTGCCCATGGGAGAATACTTTGTGCATTATAAAGAAAAGACGAAGCGCGGAGAACGCGTGTATTGCACGGTAGAATATTTCGAAAAGCTTCCCAAGACTTATCAGGAGGGAGAATATGTGCAGGTGTTTGGTCAGCCTTTTCGTGCGAAGAAAACTCACGTGGCAACTGAGAGTTTTTTAGCGGATGCCACAGAGGATAGTTTGTGGACAGAAGTGGCTCCCGCTGAAGTGGACGCGCATGAAACAGAGGAGCTGGCACTATGGACACCCGGTGCACCCGGCGAGCGTTTGTTTGTGTTGGAACCGAGCGTACTGATGTCACCCAAGGGCAACAGCCGTGAGCCTAGTACCCAACATTTTCTTGGACACGATTTGTATACCTTCATCAAGCACACCGAAGTTGAGGAGAAGAAGACGGACGGCGAAGGATATCTCGAGCCGAAATCGGCTGTGATTGATTTGCAAACTGACATTCGATTGACAGAGGTCGTGAAGATGCGCATTGATAGTTTGGTTGAGATTGATTCATTGCCACCCAACTTACCAGCAGGTTTGAAAGGCAAAAAGGCGCACGCTGTGATTACCGATGGACGGAAAGTGGAGAATATTATAATCCCCATGATTTGGTTGCAGGACTCCGTGCCTTTCACGTATCCGGTGGAAAGCAAGGAATTTAAAATGTTGTTTGCCCTTAACCAAAAAACGGAGGGCCTCGAGCTCACTGTTCAGAAGCATAGTTCATCAGAGCGCGATATGCTCATTCTCACCGCAGAAGTATTTCCGCAAATCAATGTGCTTTGGATTGGATGTCTTGTGATGGTAATCGGAACGGTGATGGCCATACGGCATCGCTATAAAATTTCGAAGGGGCGCGTATAATGGGGACTGGGGATTAGGCAAAAGGTTACAGGTAATAGGTTACAGGTAATAGGTAATAGGTATTAGGTTACAGGTAATAGGTTATAGGTATTTACTTCCGTCGAGTAATTGCGAAGGCTGATATAATCATCCTAATCGCGTAATATAATAAACGTATTCGCCCCTATATTCCTTCAATCCTATAATCCCATAATCCTCCCCTAGAACGGAAATCCGATACCAAGATTGAACACCGTATTGTTGCGCAGCTTTAATCGATCAACCGCATTACCTGTTGAAGCCAAATAGCTGAGATACTCATCCTTGGGCTGCCACAACCAGCGCTCGCCTTGCACTTTTGCGGGATCTTTCAACTGCATACCGACATCAAGTCGCACCAAGAAATAATCGAAGTCAATGCGCAATCCGAAGCCGCCACCTATAGCTATTTCACTTACAAATCGATCGGCTTTGAATTCTGCACCTTTTCGATTACTGTCTTCCTGAAGCAACCAAATGTTTCCTGCATCTGCGAAGAAGGCCCAGTTGAGCATTTTCGTGAACTTGAAGCGATATTCAAAATTTCCTTCGAGCTTTAATTCTCCTATGTTGTTAAACGTTTGCGGTAAAAGCGCATCACGAGAGGAGCCGGGTCCTAGTGTGCGAGCTTGCCAGGCGCGCATTCCATTTGCACCACCGCTGAAAAAACTTTTTTCGAAGGGTAATGTTATTGCGTTTTTCCGAGGCACGCCGAGCCCTCCATAGGCGCGTAATACGAATGCATTTCTGTCATTCACATTATTATAAAATCGCAGGTCGGCTTCACCGCGAAAATATTGAGCGAAACGGATGCCGTAGATTCGATGGCTATTGAGTGTGTCGACAGGTTGATCGGAGATATCCATGAAACCATTGAGCAAATTTCCTGCAGCGCTGGCACCCATGCGCAAGTAGAGGTAACGTGGCTGATATTTCGCCTTTTGTGTGTTGAGTGTGTACGTAGCATTCGTTGCAAGTATGAGATGATCTTGATAGCTGTTGGCCAAAAAGGCATCATTGATTCGTTTTATAAAATCTTCAAAAGCTTGCGATTTATCAATCTTGATAATGCTGAACTCAATGACGTCAATCGAAACACGCGAAACAGCGTCGGGGTTTTCAATCCAATTGTAGGAGTACCTGACTTGTGAAAGTGTGCGCTGGTAGTCGGGTCTGCGTTGGTAATTATAAGTGGCACTTAAGGACGTTTGAGGTTCACTGCTTAGCGATGTAAAATCACAGCCAAATGGCCAAAGCCTCGGCACGCGGTAGGTAATTTCAGGACCAATTTCAAAGGTGTTTAAATTGAAATTACTTTGTAACTGATTGGCAGCGTTATCGTTTGATGCGTTACTAAAAGCCAGAGTCTGAGAAGCCTCGACACCAGTTATGATATTGAAGTCGAGAGCCTCGGCACCGCCAAAAAGATTTCGATGTGTATACGATAGGTTTCCGTAAATACCCATGTTACCACTTCGATTCGTAAAGTGGGGATAAAAGTTGAACGATTGTTTTTCTGCAGGTGTCAGCCTTACGTGTGTATCCAGAACATGCATGCGTTCATTGATGCTTGTGGGCCGAGGCAGAAGTTGAATGCTCGTCGACTTGAATACACCCATTTGCGAGAAGCGCTTGTAGGTGCGGTCAATGCGGCTGCGTTGGTATAAATCACCCATGTTATAACTCTGCGCGCAAGCAATTACATCCGGATTAATATCGGGTTTTCCGTAGCTCACGATATGAATACCTTCATACATGATTGTGTCTGTTGGGGCATAATCGCTAGTGGAAAGATTGAAGTGCGTATGCACATAAACTTCGCCTATATAATATTTTTTGTGCGGAATAGAAATCAGGCTGTCGGCATATTCCGCTGATGGCACTTGCGGCTGCTCTATGCGTAATGTCAGATTCACTAGAAATGCGCCTACTGTAGTATCAGCGTCGAAAACAACGTATTCTTTATTGAAGTCGTAATAACCGCGCTCGTTGAAAAAGGTTGCGATCGCCTCACGCTCAGCGTCGAGTGCTTTGACATCAAAAACCGAAAGTGAATCCAACTTCGAAAGTTTACGGATTTTACCTACGCTTTGCGCCATTTCTTTGTCTTGTATTACATATTGAATTGATCGGATGCGATAAGGTCGTCCGGGATAAACATTGAAAGCAACACGGCATTTATTGCTATCGGTATTGTAGATTACTTCCGGCTCGACGACCGAGCGGAAATAGCCTTTTTTCTGCAGAAAAATATTCATTTGCTCCGCACTCTTCATCATCAGCGCTGAATCGAGCAATACTGTTTTTTCGCCCACGGAATATGCCATAAACGAGCGCCAGTTGTTGCACGTAACGGCAGATTTGTTTTTTGCTGTCCGACGTTTGTTCTTTTCCTCGCAACGCTCGGCTGTTCGCTTCTCACTCTTGGTTAATTTTCCTTTATTGATTAACAGATATACGGAGTGGTTGAATCGAAACCATAATATCCGTTTGTTGGGTTTGAGGCGCGAATAGAAAAGAATTTCGTCGATAGGAACCTCAAAGTTTGTGATGGGTGCTACAGGCACTCCTTTAACTTCGAGGGGGAGTTTAGAAGGCGTTTCGGTATGTATAATTACATCTTGACGACGAAGAAAGGCTGAACCATCGGGTACATTCCGAAGTCGCGTGCAACTTGCTGCCAATAGAAGCAACAGGTAAATCATGAAGGCTGTATGGATGCTTTTCGGCCTAAACATTATCTTGCAGCGCAATTTTGTGCATAAAACGATTCATTCGCGACTAAATTCTAAAAAGTTATTGGTTGAAAAAGGATATCAAATGGGTTCGTTCCCTCCAACAAAAGAAGTTTCGCGTAGAAAGCGGATGTTTCGTTGTGGAGGGAAAAAAGGGGGTTGAAGAAGGACTTCGGTCGGGTTTTGAAGTTCATTCGGTATATAGTACGGATGAAGGATGGTCGTCGTCAGAATTTCAAGTCCTATCGGTGAATACCCGCGAGATGGAACAGATGAGTAGTCTGAATACGCCATCGCCTTATTTAGCTGTATTCAAACAAAGAAATGACTTACCCGATTTTGTGTCTGCACCCATCGTACTGGTTCTCGATGGTATTGCTGATCCCGGCAACATGGGCACTATTGTGCGCACTGCTGAATGGTTTGGAATATCTGCCATACTGTGCACGCACGATTGCGTGGAATTGTATAATCCCAAGGTGATTCAGGCTACGATGGGTAGCATTTTCCGAATGCGTGTGTGCTATGCATCAGAAAATGATATTGCCGCGCAACTGCGAACGCATGGTTATTATGTGGCCGCAGCTGATTTGGCCGGCAGTTCAATATATCAATTCGATTGTAACAGGCGACTGGCATTTGTTATTGGCAGCGAAAGTCACGGAGTCCGCTCTTCGATGCGCTCTATCACGGATGAATTTGTGACCATACCGCGATTTGGTCAGGCGGAATCACTCAATGCTTCGGTTGCCGCGGCTTTATTTATGAGCGAATACAGAAGCAGAGGAATGGGCAATGCCGATTGAGTTTAGCCCGGTGTGTTATGCTTATTGCCAATTAGCGCAGCTGCAAGAATGAGTAGATTGGCAATACCCAATCCTCCTTCATCCAGCACCAATCTTGCACGCGTCCCTACCAAATCCGGAGAGTTTACTGCAAAAGGAATAAAGGCTAATGTCAGCAATGCGATGCGTGTTTTCCTCCATTGATCCTGGTTGCTCCTTGCGGTTTGTATCGCCAGCATCAGCAATGGCCAAACCCACATGAAATGTTCTGTGTCGGTATGAACCAGATTGGGAACCATACCAACCAGCAGGAAGAATTCTGTGAAGCGAATTTCGTCTGACCAGCGTTGTCCGCTTCGCGCATCGTTTCGAAGTATGAATGCCCCGAATGCAAGGGATACCAGTCCCAGTATCATCAGAATGAGCCAAGTTCCCGCTTTTGAGTTCAGGAAGATTCGGTTGATAAGTCCATACACGGTATTGGGGCTGAGCTGCAGCGCCCCATTGTGATCCCCCATCGCCGTTGCCCACTGGTGAATCAGTTGCATGTTTTTGCTCCACCCCAAGCCAATGGATGGAAGAAGGATTCCAATGGTAACACAGGCGAGCGTTATCCATGTTGCCTTGAATTGTCGCTTCCAGAGCAAATAGGGGAGAAGTAGTAAAAAATGCGGTTTGAAAAGCAATACAAGACCGTAGACTATTCCGCCTTTTGCAGATTGCTTGGATTGAAGAGCGCGATACGCTTCAAACAATAATACGAGCAGAAATAAATTGATGTTGCCTAAATGGAGCTCTCGCTCCAGGTGGTCAATCATGAAAAGCCCACCCATTATCGGCAATACAATGGATGAGGCTGTCCCTAGTTTTTGACACACGTAGTCTGCCAGGCGCAACGAAAAGAATACAATAGTTGCAGTTATGAGCAAATAATAAAGAACGGATGCGATAGCGTAAGGAAGCAGCGCCAGCGGAATGAAGGGTATGCAGGCAAAGGGAGAATACTTGTAAAAGCCGCTGCTAACTCCGAAAGCTTTACCGTAGAGCGTCTTACCGGAAAGGAGGGCATTGGCTGCATCGTAATAAACGCGAAAGTCGGCCATCTGCGCTCGACCATTGTACCATTCGAGTGCCAGGTAACCCAAGCACAATAAAGTTACAGCTATTGCAAATCCTTTTTTCACGAAGCTCCCTAAAAAAGAAAAGAGAATGAAACCATTCTCTTTTCAATATTGATGCGACAAATATATCAATTAGCTGTCTTGACGAAGGTGCGGGTTACCGTGCCCAGCGCTGAGCTGGCCACTGTCCAGTACGAACCCTCAGGCAGTCGGGAAATATCGATAACCTGCTTGCTCGATTGAAGTTGGATTTTTTCTACTTGCTTGCCCTCGTTATTGAAAATAGTGAGGTCAGATCCCAAAAGCGATTCAGCTGCTTCGACTGTAATCGATGCGCCGGCAGGATTCGGGAAGAGTGACATGGATTGACCGACTGTTGGTTTGCTCACAACGTTGCTGGTGTTTTCCTGCGGAGCGAACATGATAATCTTGTTAGGTGCAGTGCCCGGATATTGTGTGCCATTCAGCGCCACATACAACGCGCCTGTGTTTGGGTTGATGCACACATCGCGGAAGCGCTGATTGAGTGATGTGAACAATTTATCTTCCGAGAGAACGCTCAATCCGTCTTCACTCATGTGCAAAATGGAAACACGGTCGTTGGATCCACCGGTGCCATTGAGACCGCCCATTACGCCCATAATAAGGCAGTTTTGCCACTCGGGAATGGCAGGGTGATTATAATATTCGAGCCCATTGACTGCTACGCAGGGTGACCATTCTTCGATGGGTTCTTTCACGTTATTGGCAGCGCAGAAGGTCATTTCGGAGGTGGTATTGCATGCCCCTTGTACATCGGGCCAGCCGTAATTGCGATTAGGTTCGATGATATTCAGTTCATCGCTGTTGTTCTGGCCGTGCTCACTTTCGTAGAGAATTCCGGAAGGCCCATAGCAAAGACCTTGTCCGTTGCGGTGTCCAAAAGACCAAACATAAGAGGACGGATCGGGATTGTCGGACGGGATAGAACCATCGAGGTTGATCCGGAGTACCTTTCCATTTTTCGAAACCAGATCTTGTGATAATGCGCCACCGGTGCCTGTGTCACCTGTGGTCATCATGATTTTATTATCAGGAGATATAACCAATCGAGCGCCATTGTGAATTTGGTTTCCTGGGATGTTATCGATGAGATACGTTTCATTGCTCAACGCTGTGCCATTCCAGTCAAACGACGATAATCGTTCTTTTATAGTATTACCTTGAGTGAAATTGTACACCACGAATACTTTCGGTGTATTGGTAAAATCGGGGTGCAAAGCCATACCCAATAAGCCCGGTTCACCGCTTCCGTTATTGCTAACCGTTAACTCCAGGATGGTAGTGTAGTTGCCCGTTACAGGATCGACATGAAGCACATCGCCGTTGCGGCAGGTGGCCCAGATATAGTCGTCGGGCCCCCAAAGTATTTCCCATGGACGGGTTATTCCCGTAACAACATCGGTTTGAACCAACACGGTGCTATCGAGCGGCCAGGTGGTTTGAGCTTGTAGTGCAGCGGTATTCAGAAGAAGTGCAGCTGCAAAGGTGTTTTTAAGGATACGCATAGCGTTATAGTACACAAATGAATTTTGGTAAGCGAAGATATTATCGACCTACGATAATCTAACAATGTTTTTGGTTTGAACCTTGGGTTTCCAATTAGAACTTGAGATTGAATCCAACACCAATAACCTCTTTGAACTGAGTGCGAGGCCCCGAATCGTCAATTACACCATCGTTATTGCTATCAATGGAAACGGTAATGTCGTCGTCATAAATCAGATGTGTGGTGATGGTTGTTGTGATGAATTTATTGACCTTCAAACCAATGATTGTTTCCCAGCTCACATCGATATTCTGTGGGTTGTTTTTGTAGTTGGAGAATAGATCGAGTTTCGAAGTAACAGACACGCTCTTGTCTTTGAAAAAAGTTTGGCGATACAAGACACGCAGGTAACCGCCGACTTCCGAACGTGATTTTTTGCCCGGGGTAAGAATATTACCTTCACTGTCATATACAGCTGCCTCCACCCCGAAAGCACCTGCATTTGCCAGAGCGGTATTATGGACCAGCGTATTCTTGGAGGTAATCGGGGCAATGAACGCAGTGAATTTTTCGTTGGCTTTATAGTCCATACCCAATGCCGCGAGCACATAAGCCGGGGCGAGCAGGTCGGAAATTTTTAACGAGTCGTTAGGGTAGTTATAACCGGCCGTCATTTGTGTTTTGAAATTCACGAGGCCGGCATAATTCCATTTTGCGGATACTTTACGTCCGTATTTAGAGGTGAAATCAACCTTATCATCGGTTTTTATAAATTCTGCGTCTTTACCTTGTTTGAGCAGTCCATATCCTAGGTCCAGCATATTCTCCCATGCAGAATGTTCGTTGTAGTATTTCGCATATAAGTTGGCAATGCCTCCCAGTGCTATTGTGTTTTGTCCGCCGGCGGCCCAGTTGGTGAAAGAAGCCTGCGATATGGAAATGCCGAGCAAGCCGCCCGTTTTCCAACCTTTCAGGGTGTCAATAGAAATGCTGCGAATGGCAGGCTCCGCTTCGGTAGCTTGTGCAAATGCACTTGTAAATCCGAAGTGCAGTATTGAAATCAGCAATAGAATATTTTTCATGGGAGCGAATATAGGAGAATCTGCTTGCATGCTATGCCTCATACTGATTCACTATATTCGCCCCAAACACACAAACTATGTCATTCCCAAGCGATCTGGAAATTGCCCAGTCATGCCAAATGCAGCACATCAATGCCATTGCTGCCAAGCTGAACATCGCCGTCGACGATCTCGAACACTACGGTAAGTTCAAAGCGAAACTGCCGCTTTCATTAATCAATGAAGAGGCTATTAAGAAAAATAAACTCATCCTCGTTACGGCCATCACGCCAACCCCTGCAGGTGAGGGAAAAACAACAACCTCCATTGGTCTCACTGAAGGACTCAATAAAATTGGTAAGAAGGCTACCGTGGTGCTGCGCGAACCATCGCTCGGCCCGGTCTTCGGTATCAAGGGGGGCGCCGCCGGTGGCGGTTATGCCCAGGTGGTTCCTATGGAAGATATCAACCTGCATTTCACAGGCGACTTTAGCGCAATAGAGAAGGCTAATAACTTATTGGCTGCGCTCATCGACAATAACCTGCAGAACAAACAACATAACCTCGGGCTCGATCCTCGTCAGATCTACTGGAAGCGCGTGATGGATATGAACGATCGCTCGCTTCGCGACATCACCATTGGATTGGGAGGAACCGCGAATGGCATTCCACGTCAGGACGGATTCAACATTACACCCGCCAGTGAGGTGATGGCCATTTTATGCATGTCGAAGAACATCGAGGATTTGAAAGAAAAACTCGGTAACATCTTCGTCGGTTTTACATTCGATAAACGACCTATCTATGCGCGCGATTTGAAAGCGCAAGGTGCCATGGCATTATTACTTAAGGATGCCATCAAGCCGAACCTGGTGCAAACGCTCGAAGGTAATCCGGCCATCATTCACGGTGGTCCCTTTGCCAACATTGCGCAGGGGACCAATACCATCATTGCCACGAAAGTGGGACTTTCTCTTTCCGACTATGTGGTGACCGAAGCCGGTTTTGGTGCCGATTTAGGAGCAGAGAAGTTCATGAACATTAAATGCGGCTATGGCAACCTGAAGCCCGATGCTATTGTACTTGTAGCAACCATTCGCGCACTGCGTCATCATGGCGGCGCAAAGAAGGAAGAATATAATACCGCTTCAATGGAGCGTGTTACCAAAGGGTTTGGCAATCTGGCCAAGCACATAGAGAACTGCAAGAAGTTCGGTATTAATCCAACCATTGCAATCAATCATTTCCCAACCGATAGTGAAGAAGAGCTCAATTATGTAATTGCTCAATGCGCTGAATTGGGCGTGAAGGCTGTGGTTGCTAGAGGCTTCGCACAAGGAGGCGATGGTATGAAAGATCTTGCACATGCGGTGGTTTCGGAGATGGAAACGGGTAATAATAGTTTCAAGCCGCTCTACGACTGGAGCTTGCCGGTGAAAGAAAAGATTACGCGCATTGCCAAGGAAATCTATGGTGCAGACGCAGTAAATTTCTCTAAAGATGCCGAGAGCGATTTGAAGATTATCGACAAACTTGGCTTGGCTGCTCTGCCTGTTTGCATGGCGAAAACTCAAAAGTCATTCAGCGACGACGAGTCGAAAGTGGGCCGCCCCACCGGCTTTACGGTTACGGTGCGCGAGTTCGAGTTTGCAGTTGGTGCAGGTTTCATCATTCCCATTTTGGGCGATATGATGCGCATGCCCGGCCTGCCTGTTATCCCCGCCAGTGAAGGAATGGACATTGATGCCA
>Ga0315902_10007515_pt1 | contig 14859 bp, 11 predicted proteins | sample LakEriMetagenome_9_FD_203523 | JGI IMG/M metagenome (GOLD analysis project Ga0315902, IMG submission 203523) | Freshwater fungal communities from buoy surface, Lake Erie, Ohio, United States - Buoy 12 MA117 | ecosystem: Environmental > Aquatic > Freshwater > Lake > Lake biofilm | place: USA... | reverse complement strand
CTGAATATCGCTAACATTCTACGTCGCTCTTCCAAGTATTGGGATGGAGGATATGTCATGGCCGGACTCATCGGGCACGGTGATGCCTTTGTGTTGCGTGACCCCTCGGGCATCCGTCCGGCCTGGTACTATGCCGACGATGAAGTCGTTATTGTCACGTCAGAGCGTCCGCAAATTCAGACTGCATTCAACGTACCCGCAAATACGATCCGTGAAATCACACCAGGTCATGCCCTGATCATCCGCAAGGACGGAAGTGTGCACGAAGAAAAAGTCCGTGAAAGCCTGCCAAAAAAATCCTGCTCCTTCGAACGTATTTACTTCTCTCGCGGAAGTGACCAGGATATTTATCGCGAACGCATCCGACTCGGTCGCCTTTTATGTCCTTCCATTCTTGACACAATTGATAAGGATCTACGAAACACGGTTTTTTCCTACATCCCCAACACCGCTGAAGTAGCCTTTTACGGTATGATGAAGGGCATGGAGGATTTCCTCGACGGAGTAAAGCAGGAGAAAATCCTTGCGTTGGGAAATCCCTTGCCAGCCGAGGCCTTACGTGATATTCTCAGCATGCGACCGCGTGCCGAGAAAATCGCCATTAAAGACGCGAAGTTGCGGACCTTCATCACCAACGATTCTGATCGGGGCGATATGGTGGCGCATATATACGACATCACCTATGGTACCGTACGCGCAGGCATCGACAACCTGGTTGTGATCGACGACTCCATCGTACGCGGCACAACGCTACGAAACAGCATCATTCGCATGCTGGATCGACTTCAGCCGCGAAAAATCGTTATTGTTTCTTCTGCACCGCAGATCCGTTATCCCGACTGCTACGGAATCGACATGGCCCGGATCGGTGATCTGATTGCCTTCAGGGCTGCCATTAGCCTCATCGAAGAGCGGAATATGGAAGAGCTACTTGATGAAGTACTATCGGCCTGCCATACCGAACTCGCCAAAGGGAATGATGCACTCAACGTGGTCAAGCGTATTTACGAACCCTTCAGCAATGAGGAGCTCTCTGCGCGGATTGCCCGGCTGGTCACACCCGAAGGCTGCGAAGCTGAAGTCAGTGTCATTTTCCAGCAGATTGAAAGCCTGCACGAAGCCTGCCCGGGGCATACCGGCGACTGGTACTTCAGCGGCGACTATCCCACACCCGGTGGAAACCGCGTTTCCTGCCGGGCATTCATCAACTACATGTCAGGGCTGAACGAACGGGCCTACTGATAACCGATTGTCTTAAAAAGACACCGGATGCCAGGTAGTCTTGATTTCCTGAGCTTGCAGAATTGCATAAGGCGAAAGCAGTTCTCCACCGTTGAAATCAATCATGCGCTTTACGTTACCGGCAGCCTGCAATTCAAGGGCTTTACGCTGATCGGCAGAAAGGTCTACGTGAGCAATTGCATTGATATCCATGTGTGAACCTGCGGTAGCAAGCGAATCGTCACGCTTACCGGTAAGCACATTGATCACTCCGGCGGGAACATCCGATGCGGCAAGTACTTCAGCAAAATCGATGGCCGTAAGTGGAAAGTGTTCCGATGTGAGTACGGTACAGGTATTTCCGCCGGCCACAAGAGGTGCTGTGAGGGCGACCAATCCCAAGAGACCGGGTGCATGCGGAGCAATCACCACGGCAATACCGACTGGTTCCGGAAAAGAAAAATTAAAATGAGCGCTCTCGACCGGATTGACCGAACTGAACACCTGAATGTATTTATCCGTCCATCCTGCATAATAGACCAGGAGATCAATCGCTGCCGACACCTCGGAGATGGCTGAAGCCTGCGCGAGGCCCTGATTCACCAGTTGCTGTTCAAACTGGGCACGGCGGCTCTCCAATGTTTCCGCAATCCGGTATAAAATCTGGCCCTTGTTATAGGCCGAACGAGCGGCCCAAGCTTCCTGCGCTTTGCGATTTGACACAACGGAGTCTCTCAGGTCTTTTTTAGATGCCTTGCATACATTGGCAAGAATCTCGCCCTTCTTGTTCCTGACCGGCATGAGTCGTCCTGATTCCGTTCGGGGAAATTTCCCGTCGATGTACAACTTATAGGTCTTGCGCACATCAATGCGGGATTCCGTTCGTGGTGCAGCTGTTGATTTTCGCGTTGCCATTGGGATGATATCAGGAAAGATTTACATAGGGATAGAGACCATGAAGTCCGCCTTCGCGGCCGACTCCGCTTTCTTTGTAACCGCCAAAGGGACTTGCCGGATCGAATTTATTGTAGGTGTTGGCCCACATGACTCCTGCGCGTATGCGGGATGTCATCTTAAAGATTTTAGAACCCTTATCGGTCCAGACTCCGCCGCTGAGTCCGTATGGGGTGTTGTTCGCTTTCTCAACCGCTTCTTCGGGAGTCCGGAACGTTTGAACAGCCAGCACAGGTCCGAATATCTCTTCTTGAACGATACGGTGCGATTGAGCCACACCGGTGAACAGGGTAGGTTTGAACCAGAATCCTTTCGAGGGAATCTCGCATTCGCTTTGCCAGCATTCACCCCCTTCACGGATTCCGGCATTGACCAGGGTTTTTATTTTTTGGAGTTGCGCCTTTGAATTGATGGCTCCGATATCGGTGTTCTTATCCAGCGGATCACCAACGATTAGAGTGGAAATACGATCCTTAAGCTTCCGCAACACATCCTTCGCAATCCCCTCCTGTACCAGTAGTCGTGAACCGGCACAACAAACGTGGCCCTGATTGAAGAAAATGCCGTTGATAATCCCTTCTACAGCCTGATCGACCGCGCAATCCTCGAACAGGATATTGGCTGCCTTCCCCCCCAATTCGAGTGTATATTTCTTGCCACTTCCGGCAATGCTGCGCATAATGTGTTTGCCCACTTCCGTTGATCCGGTAAAGGCCACTTTGTCTACTCCGGGATGTGACACCAATGCTGCTCCAGTAGCGCCCGCACCGGTCACGATGTTGACAACGCCGGGCGGCAAGTCGGCCTCTTGAAGGATTTCAGCCAGTTTTAGTGCAGTAAGCGACGTTGTTTCGGCCGGCTTGAGCACCACCGTATTCCCACAGGCAAGAGCCGGAGCTATTTTCCATGCGGCCATCAGCAGCGGAAAATTCCAGGGTATGACCTGTGCAGCCACACCTATCGGAGAAGCGCTACGTCCCGGGAATGCAAATTGCAGTTTATCGGCCCAGCCTGCGTAATAAAAAAAGTGTGCCGCAACGAGGGGGATATCGATGTCGCGGCTTTCCCGAATCGGTTTTCCACCATCCATACTTTCGATGATGGCGAGTTCGCGCGCGTTTTCTTGAATGAGCCGTGCAATGCGGAAAAGGTACTTCCCCCGCTCTGAGGGAGACAGCTTCGACCAAACCTTCTCGTAAGCCGTGCGTGCGGCACGAACAGCCTTATCGACATCCGACGACCCGGCCTCGGCAACGCGGGCGATTTCCTTCTCGGTGGCCGGGTTGATGCTGGCGAAATAACGGCTGGTGGAGGGCGCCTGAAAACGCCCGTTGATGAACAGGCCGTAGCGCTCGTTAAACTGGATGTGTGCTGAACTCTCCGGAGCCGGAGCATATGTCCAGTCCGTACCGAATTGCAGGGAACGTGAAGAGGCTTTCTTCATGATTCAAATTTTGACGAAGGTAATCAAGCCGGCTCAAGCCATGAGTTCGGCAAGAACTCCGTGTGATCGAATACTGAAGCCCTGAGTATGATGCAACTCGTAATACAAGATGATAGCATCGAGCAGGGACTTACGCTCGGACGACACCATCCGCATCGCCTCCGCATCCTCCAAGTCAACCTGCAGCAGGGCATAAAATCGCGCCGAAAGTTCAGGGTCGAGCACATAGGGGTGCGGCGGGCGGTGGCTCGTGAACAAACCCTCCCGCAGATCGAAATACGGAGCATGCGGGCCGTGACTTCCGCCGGGAAAAAAGCCCAAATAGCGGGTCAGTTGCAGAGAAAAAGCCAAGTGAAAACGCGAGGCGGTGTGTGGATGCAAATCCAGAATCTGTACAGCATGGTCTATAAACCCGAACAATTCCGGATTGCGTTCTTCCTCCCGAACCGAGCGATAGATGAGCTCAGCCAAAAACAATGCGACGGTGGTTTTGACAGTATCGTATGGGATGTGTACCAGGGGAGGCGATAAATCCACTTCCGAGACCCGGTGCAGCCCCCCTTGCTTGCGCATATAAGCCACCAGTTCGAGTAAAGTCAGCGGCTGAAAGAGATTGGATGGAAAACGCGCCTTTTGTTTGCGCACTCCATTTACGAGAAAACTTTGTAAACCGTGCTCAGCCGTATATGCTTTAAGAATGATGCTGGCCTCGGAATACGGGGTCACATCAAGAACCACTGCTCGTGTTTTGATCAGCATGCTATTCCGTATTTCCTCATTCCGTAGAATGATTGACGGACATCAGGTCGCGGCCAATGTCGCGTCTGTAATAGGCATAATCGAAATCGATGGCCTTCGCGGCTGCATACGATTGCTCAAGCGCCTCGGCAATCCCTACGCCGAAACCGGTAAGCGCAAGCACGCGGCCACCATTGGTCACCACTGAACCATCCTGCATAGTCGTACCTGCATGGAACACGATTGCGTCACCGGCCTGATCAAGTTTACGGATACCAAATCCCTTGTCGTAATTGCCCGGATATCCGCCCGATACCATCATTACGGTAGTAGCTGTCCGCGGATCAACATCAAGTTCCATGCGATCAAGGCGCTGCTCAGCAACCGCCTCCAACAAGTCGACCAAATCGGTAAGGATGCGAGGTAACACCACTTCTGTTTCGGGATCACCCATCCGGCAGTTGTATTCAATAACAAAAGGATCACCGTTTACGTTCATCAGCCCGATGAAAATGAATCCACGGTAGGGAATCTCTTCCTGATCGAGGCCGATTACAGTAGGCTTTACGATGCGCTCCTCCACTTTATGCATGAAGTCGGAATCTGCGAAGGGTACCGGACTGACAGCACCCATGCCTCCGGTGTTGGGTCCCGTATCGCCTTCACCGATACGTTTGTAGTCCTTAGCTTCTGGCAGGATGATGTAATTGCGGCCGTCGGTGAGCACAAAAACGGAAAGTTCGATCCCGGGCAAGAATTCTTCAATCACTACGCGGTCGCCGGCCTGCCCAAAGCGACCGGATTCAAGCATTTCCCGCACCCCCTCTTCCGCTACCTGCAGCGTATCGGGAATCAGTACGCCTTTACCAGCAGCCAGACCATCGGCCTTAATCACATAGGGGGGAGACAATGTAGACAGGAAATCTAGAGCCTCTTTCACCTCACCCCTACCGAAACTTTTGTATGCTGCAGTGGGAATGCCATGTCGCTGCATGAACCCCTTAGAAAACTCCTTGCTGCCTTCGAGGCGGGCACCCGATCGTGTTGGACCGATGACCGGGATATGATGGAGTTCGGAATCCTCACGGAAATAATCAACGACACCCTGAACCAGCGGATCTTCCGGACCGATTACGACCAATTGGATATCCTCGCTGAGAACCAGACCTCGAATGGCGGGGAAGTCGGTTGGACTGATACTGACATTGCTGCCATGCGCGGCTGTTCCGGCATTGCCCGGTGCGATAAACAGGTGTTTGCAACGGGGACTCGCAGACAAACTGCGGGCGAAGGCATGTTCGCGTCCCCCTGAGCCCAGAAGAAGGATATTGTATGGAACGGATTGAAACACGGGTTTGGACAACTTTTATGTGTGCCGGAATGACACATTCATGTAGGATTCGTACATTCGTTCTGTCCCACGAAGATACCGAAACGATTCGCGTGGTTCCTTCCAAATCCCTTCCAACACCAGCTTCTATGCCATTTGATAGCACGTCCGGAACACCGGATCGCATGATGCGGCTCTTGCTCAAACGCAAGAGTGAACAAATCCACCTGGCGCTGTTGGCAACGGTTGCTGCCTTTGCCTGTGTTTACACCCTGGCAAATTACTATACCGGAAATACAAACCATATGCTGGCGACCATGTCGGTACTCCCGTCAGCAGGCGTCGCATTTTTCCTGCACCGGATCGGCTATAGAATCACCAGCAAGGTTTGGAATGTAGTCCACTCGCTTTTTTACATCGCACTATTACAACTAATGGCGCCACGGGAAACACTTATCGTGGTCTTTTTCCTGCCGCTGTTTATCGGAACCCTGATTATTTTTCAGGGCAGACAGCGAAAAATCGGATACGGTTTGCTGCTCTTAAGTCTGGCCGTATTTGCCACGCTCATCACCACTGAATACAGCATCGGAGAACTACCGGCTCTCAGTTCCGAAGCACTTAAACTGGAATGGATGCTAAATATCGGCGGTGCCTCGTTAATCTGCATCCTCGAAATCTTTTTCATCGTGCGCATCAACGATTTGTTCCAACGCAGATTGGTAGAACAAACACAGGAAATGCAGGAATCGAATCGAACCTTGCGTGCTACGCTCGACACCCGAGACAAGCTGTTGTCGGTCATATCACATGACCTTCGGTCTCCGATTTCGGTCCTGAGTCTGGCGCTTGATGCCTTAGCTGATTCCTCCACTTCAGAATCACAACGCGAGATCATTCTCAACGACATACGCAAAAGAACTTCCTCAACACTTGGTTTGATTGACAACCTCCTGCTGTGGGCCAGGGCACAGAAAGGTGTTTTATCCTACGAAGAACACAGAATGGCCCTGACCGAGCTAGGCGAAATGGCCGATCGACACATTAGTCTATTGCCATCAGAGAAGAAAATCGAATTCATCCGTGACCCTGCGCCCACCTGCAATGTAAACGCTGACAGGAACATGATTGATGCCATCATCCGAAATCTGATCAGCAACGCCTTCAAATTCACTCCACCGGGTGGAACGGTACGCATCCGCTTCGCTCCGAACGGGAACGCCTGCCGTGTCGTAGTCAGTGATACCGGGAAAGGACTTGACCCATACGAAATCGAACGCATTCGATCGGGGCATGCCTTCACCACAAAGGGAACAAGCAAGGAGAGTGGACACGGACTTGGACTACAACTGGTTCGAGGTTTTTTACATGCACACAACACTGAACTGCTAATTCAATCCAAACCGGGTACCGGATCGGAATTCGCTTTCGAACTCCAGAGAATCAACCCGAACTGAGGACATCTGTATTGGTGCACGCACTGCTTTTCTTAAACGTGGGATGTGTATCTTGCACGTATGTATCGAATTCTTGCACTTTTGATACTGTGCTCCACACACATTGCACAGTCACAATCGTTCAGCTGCAGTAACGGCAGCATCCCCGACAATGGTGTATTGACTGCATTTCCCGTTGCGGTGAGCGGACTTCCTGTGCAGGCGGACTCTACCTTCGGACTGAAATCGGTTTGCATCAACGTCACGCACCCCTATGTGAGTGACCTTGAAATCTACCTTGAATGTCCTGACGGAACCAAAATCGAGCTGAGTACCCGTAATGGAGGCTCGGGAGACAACTATTGGTCGACGTGTTTTTATGATACCGTTGCCGGACGTATCAACAATGGCAATGCCCCTTTCACCGGTTCATATCGACCAGAAGGATGGCTTTTTACGGCGAACAACCGGCAGAATCCCAACGGCACCTGGAACCTGCTAGTGCGTGATGCAAAGCCCGGTGTAGATGCAGGATTCATGAATGGTGCGTACCTCACGTTTGCGCCTATGCCCTTCTCGGGCCTGGCCTTACAATCGTCCAATCTACCCATCGTACGAATCAACACCTATGGTGCCGGCATACCCGATGATCCGAAAATTCCAGCCTATATTGACCTGATTGATAACGGTCCGGGCCAACGCAATTACATCGGTGACAAGGGTAACATCTTTGCTGGTCCTATTGGCATTGAAACACGCGGATCCTTTTCCCAAACACTTCCCAAAAAATCCTACGGCTTTGATATCCGTGATTCACTGGGCAACGAAACAGATACACCGCTGGTAGGCATGCCCTCGGAAAGCGACTGGATCTTCAACGCAAGTTATTCAGACAAGACCTTACTTCGGAACTGCCTCAGTTATCATATCGCACAACAACTCGGAAACTATGCCTCCCGTTTCAGGCACTGTGAAATCGTCATCAACGGACAGTATCAGGGGATTTTCATCCTGTTGGAAAAAATTAAACGTGGACCGGGGCGTGTCGATATTGCAAACCTGACTCCTGCCGATATCAGTGGAGATAGCCTAACCGGAGGATACATCCTGAAAGTCGACAAGCAGACTGGGAGTGTCACTGGGGGCTTCCCCAGCCAATATCCTCCCTACAACGGAGGCCCTACTCCCGATATTCTGTACGAATACCCCGATGGGAATACGCTTGTACCCCAGCAGATTCAATACATCCAGCAGTATTGCGACAGCTTCGAAAACGCCCTGCGCGGAATTCAATTCACCGACCAGTTCTTAGGGTACAGACCATTCATCGAGGTCGACTCGTGGATCGACTACCTGATCATCAATGAGTTCGCCAAGAACATTGATGGATTCCGGATTAGCAGCTATTTCCACAAACGCAAGGTTAACGATGGTGGTCAGCTTGTCATGGGTCCGGTATGGGATTTCGACATTGCTTGGGGCAACGCGAACTATGATGGTGGTGATGTGATTAGCGGCTACAGTCACTTGTACAGTAACACAAGCGCACCCAATCAGGTACCATTTTGGTGGGTGAGGCTGCAGCAGGATCCCTATTTCAGCAATAGGGCACGCTGCCGATGGGAGTCACTGCGTGCGGGAGTTTTGAGTAATACAGCTTTGTTTGCCTGGATTGATAGTATGGCTTTGGTGCTGGACGAAGCACAGGCTCGCAATTTTGTGCGCTGGCCCATACTGGGTGTGTATGTATGGCCCAACCCTGCACCTTACCCCAGTACCTATGGCGGCGTTATCCAAGAATTGAAAAACTGGGTTACCAACCGCTCAACCTGGCTCGACGCCAACCTACCGGGAGTGTGTATTCCACAATCGTTGGACGAAGGCCGCTCGGTTGAACTTCGCGTACTTGCCTATCCAAACCCTGCAAGGGAACACATCTGGCTCGTGGGCACATTCGGCGAAGGTTCACAAGTACACATCCGGATTCGGAATTCACTTGGACAAGTGTTGTTTTCCGAAACACAACCTGCCAGCGAAGGGAGGATTTTGATTCAACCCGGCAAGTACGCCAGTGGCATGTTGCTCATTGAAGTGGAAAATGGTGACCAGCGAGCAACCGCACGCGTTTTCAGAAACTGATTAGCGCTTACGCAAGCGGTGATCGAGGCTATATTGGCCAGCACCTGACAACATCACACAAAGGAAAACAAGGGCATACATCAAGGCATGCTCCTTATCGGAAAATGGATCTCCGGCATGAACCATAAATGCCGCCACTGCCATCGTAATGAAAGCAGGTGCTGCAGCGATACGTGTAAATAAGCCCAACAGGATAAAAGCGGGAGCTATGACTTCGCCTAAGACTGTAAGAACAAGGGTAGGTGTTTCGCCGATGCCCATGAAATCATAAAACTCAATTTTACCGCCGGCAAGCAGTTTCTCGAATTTGCGCCAACCGTGCTGCGTGATCATCAATGCAGACATACTGACACGCAAAACGAGCAGGGAGATATCGTTGAGATTTTTCATAAGTTAAAGGTAGGTTACCGGTTGGATACGCTTAGTCGAGCTTGAGAACCGCCAGAAATGCCTGTTGGGGAATTTCAACCGATCCTACCTGACGCATGCGCTTCTTTCCTTCCTTCTGCTTTTCGAGAAGTTTTCGCTTACGGGAAATATCACCGCCGTAACACTTGGCCGTTACATCCTTTCGAAGCGCCTTTACTGTTTCACGGGCGATGATTTTCGCGCCGATGGCGGCTTGGATCACGATTTCAAACTGCTGTCGGGTGATAAGTTCCTTCAGCTTTTCGCAAATTTTCTTGCCGAAGGTGTAGGCATGATCGCGGTGAATCAATGCGGAAAGCGCATCGACCGGCTCACTGTTCAATCGGATATCGAGCCTAACCAAATCAGATGCGCGGTATCCGATCTGGTGATAATCGAATGAAGCATACCCCTTCGAAATCGATTTCAACTTGTCATAAAAATCGAATACGATCTCGGCCAGTGGCATGTTGAAGATCAATTCGACACGATCGGTTGTCAAATAGCTTTGATTCACGATTTCACCGCGCTTACCGATACAAAGCCCCATCACGGATCCTACGAACTCGGCTTTGGTGATGATAGTCGCTTTGATATATGGTTCTTCAATGCGATCGAGCTTGCTCGGGTCCGGGAAATCGCTCGGGTTATTCACCACGAAACTCTCACCATTGGTGAGGTAGGCAAAATAGGACACGTTCGGAACGGTGGTAATCACCGTCATATCAAACTCACGCTCGAGACGCTCCTGGATAATCTCCATATGGAGCATGCCCAGGAAGCCACAACGGAATCCGAATCCGAGTGCTGCCGAAGATTCCGGCTCGAACACCAGGGATGCATCGTTGAGCTGAAGCTTCTCGATGGAAGTACGCAACTCCTCATATTCATCGGTATCGACCGGATAAATTCCGGCAAAAACCATGGGTTTCACATCTTCGAATCCGGCCACCGCATTCAGGCAAGGACGGCCTACTTGTGTAATTGTATCACCCACCTTCACTTCTCGGGCGTTCTTGATTCCGGAAATGATGTAACCCACATCGCCCGTCTTCACCACATCGCGCGGGCTCTTGTCGAGACGAAGGATACCAATTTCATCGGCATGATAATCCGCACCCGTAGCCACGAACTTCACATGATCGCCCTTGCGGATTTCGCCTTCCAGCACTTTGTAGTAGGCAATGATCCCGCGGAATGAATTGAATACCGAATCGAAAATGAGCGCCTTGAGTGGAGCTTCAGCATCACCTTGCGGGTGGGGAATCCGATCTATAATGGCCCGCAGGATATCGAACACACCCATACCGGTTTTGCCTGAGGCGGGAATGATGTCTTCGCGCTTGCAGCCCAAGAGATCAACAATCTGATCCTTGACCAATTCGGGTTCGGCGCTGGGTAAATCGATTTTATTCAGGATCGGAATGATTTCAAGATCATTCTCGAGGGCCAGATACAAATTGGAAATAGTTTGGGCCTGAATGCCCTGTGCTGCGTCAACAATCAACAGTGCACCCTCGCATGCCGCAATTGAACGCGATACTTCATAACTAAAGTCAACGTGGCCAGGCGTATCAATCAGGTTAAGCACATACCGCTTCCCATCCAGTTCATAGTCCATCTGGATTGCATGGCTCTTGATGGTAATACCACGCTCGCGCTCCAGATCCATGTCGTCGAGCACCTGGGCCTGCAAGTCCCTTTTGGAAACCGTGTTGGTGTACTCCAGCAGACGATCGGCCAGAGTCGATTTACCGTGGTCGATGTGCGCGATGATGCAGAAATTCCGGATGTGCTCCATAAGGGGCTGCAAAGGTAAGAAACAGAAGGCCCCGAATAACGGCGGAGTAAAGTTTGACCCGATTCAAATTGGGCGGATCGAGCGGTGTGCGTTTCAAATTTTAGAATTGATAATCAACGATTTGCAGGAAAGCCTATTTTCACATGCAACGCAATCGCCTCGCAACCCATCATGTCTAATGAGAATCCGATGAAAATGGGTGATGCGCAGCTGGTAGAAGCCGTATTACGAGGCAATACCGGTGCGCAGCGCGAGTTCTTTGAGCGTTTCTCCCGCAAGATGTTCGGCGTGTGTTTACGCTATGCAGCATCCCGCGAGGAGGCGGAAGATTTGCTTCAGGAGGGATTCCTGAAGGCCTTCCGGACCTTACAGGGTTACCGTGGAGAGGGGGCACTGGAAGCTTGGTTGCGTAAAGTGGTTGTGAACACGGCGCTGGAGCAATTGCGCAAACAGCGGCTCCAGTGGACAGAACTCGACACAAGCGAGGAACCCACGGCGCCACCCGAAATTCTGGAGCGCTTGGCTGCAACGGACCTCCTCGAACACATCCGGTCGCTTCCGGAAGGCTACAGGGCCGTATTCAATCTGTACGCTGTTGAAGGGTACACCCACCAGGAAATTGCCCGACTTCTGAACATCAGCGAGGGCACGAGTAAATCACAGTACGCACGCGCCAGGGCCTCATTGGTCAGGGCGATTGAACAACATAAACCATGAACAGCGAAGGCGGAAACTTCGAGCAGCGTATCCGGGAGCATCTGGAGGGATTCAGTCCTGAGGTGCCTCAAGGCATGTGGGAGCAAGTTTCCGCGCACCTGCCCGTGTCAACACCTACCGCACCCACGGACCAGCCCGAAACGGTTTCGGTGGGTACCAGCCTGATTAAAAAAATCATTGTTGCCGCTCTGTTGGGGGGAAGCCTGGTTGGCGGATGGGTACTGCTGAATTCGGAGCCGACTCAAGCTCCTGTTTCGGAGCAGCAGATTCCGGATCAAACCAAGCCGAAGGACGAATCTGAAGTGGAGACTGCCGGTGCACTGACCGAAACGCAACATGGAGACCTGCTGGTTCAGACGGGGTCATCTCCAAATGCTCTGCAGGCTGAGACTTCAATGCCGGCAAACGAAGAGGTACTTCCTTCCACTGCTCAGAGCCCTTCACTACAAGTGCCCGAGCACAAGCAAGATGGAGCAACCGGGTCAACTCCAACCGGCCAGGCCAGTGCCTCGGTCTCCGGTACGAACAAAAGCGCTTCGCCTTCAGGTGCAACAAGCCAATCCGTGGAAAAACTTGCTTCGGCAACTCCCTTAAAACTGATTCTCTCTTCGCGTGCGGGGTTTGCGCCGTTGCGTGTAACGGCGATGAGCAACCAGCAGGGGCGCCCGGTTGAGTTCATCCTGCCTGACGGTACCAAAACACGCTCGGGTGCGGGTGTCAGTTTCGGCTGCAGTGAACCCGGCACCTACAGCATTTGCTGTGAATCGACAGGCCAGCAGATCTGCGAAAACATCACCGTCCTTGGCCGCATTTCCAACGCCTTCAGTCCAAATGGCGACGGTGTCAACGAACGCTTCGCTGTTGAAGGTGCCGACTCCATCGATGGAGAGCTGCGTATTTACACCCGGGACGGCCGCCTGCAATTCCGGACCCGGAGCCTCTCCCAGGGCTGGGATGGACGACTCTCTACAGGGGAGTTCGCCCCGGAAGGCACCTACATTTTTGATATATTCGTCGGCTCATCAGAAGCCGGCCCTATCCAACAAAAAGGAACCCTTCAACTCTTCCGATGAACATCCATTCAATTGAAAACCAACCAACAGCTATGAAAAAGCTAATTACCCTGATTGCATTGGTCCTTGCCGGATTGATGCTGGCACCGCAAAGTTCGCAAGCCTCACACATGGCCGGTGTCGACCTTACTTACACCTACACCGGTACGCCAAACCAGTACCTCGTGCGCCTCAAGTTCTACCGGGATTGTGTCGGTATTGATGCGCCAACTCAGGTCACCTTTTGCTACTACTCGGCAAGCACAGGACAAAGTGGTACAGTAACCGCGCCGCAAGCAGGATTTACTCCCGTACCCAACACGCCCTGCGTAACGGCAAACCCGGTATGTCCAGGAGGTGTAGGAGACATCGAAGAATACGTTTAGGAGGCCATCATCAACCTTCCAGTTGCCGCATCCGACTGGGAATTCACCTGGGCCGACTGCTGCCGCAACAACGCAATCACTACCCTGCAGCCGAACGGCATGTATGTAAGTGCACGCCTTGACAACATCACTGCGCCAACCAACTCTTCACCAACCTTCTCGAACCTGGCATACACCCGCTTCTGCGTAGGCAATCAGTTCTTCTACGATCAGGGAGCTACTGATATCGACGGAGACTCCCTGGTGTTTTCACTGGTGACTGCTGAAGACGGCCAGTTCGGCGCATGCCCCAACAACCCGATTCCCAATACCTACATCGCGCCCTATTCACCCACCAACTTTTGCGCTTCCTCAATTCCAATCACGATCAACTCTGCAGCCGGTGTAATCAATTTCATTCCATCACAGGTCCAAGTAGCGGTAATGTGCGTATTGGTACGTGAGTACCGCAACGGAGTGGTCATCGGTTCCGTGAAGCGCGACATTCAAATCAACATTGTGCAGCAGTGCAACCAGATCTTCCCCTCGTTCAGCAATGGTATCCTGACCGGAGCAAATGGTCAATTGGTAGCCGCTTGTAACGACCGTCAGGTAGTCATCCCCTTCGACACCACCTTCCAGTGTGGGTCTGCTGCTCCTACCGATTTCCGTGTTCTGAGCCCGCAAGGCATTCCCAATCCGGTCATCAACGTACAGCCGATTAACTGCAGTAACGGTGAGACGGATTCCCTGCTGGTGACCTTCCTCAACCCCCTTACTGTAGGCAGCACCTATGTTTGGATCAAACGCGGTCTCGACGGAAACACACTTCTTTCTGAGTGCGGGTCTGAAATTCCCGAGTTTCAGGATACAGTGAATATCGTTGTAACCGACAACAGCGTGTGGGGTCCTATAACCGATTCACTGGAGTGTCTTTTCGATAGCTTCACCGTCACACTGTCCGATAGCGTTTATTGTTACTCCATTGCAAACGATGGTACCGACGTACAACTTGTTGATGGAGCCGGTAATACCTATCCGATCGACAACGTATGGGGATACTGCAGCCCGAACGGCCTCAAGACGAACCAGATTCTTGTTGAGATGGCCGGATTCCAAAGTGCTCCGGGAACACTTTACCTGATTGTACAAAACGCAGGAGGTTCCGATGGCAATACCATTGCGAATGACTGCGGACGTTTCCTGAGCGGAACCGATACGTTAGCCGTTCTGCTGATTGATAATACCACCAGC
>Ga0315902_10007512_pt1 | contig 14864 bp, 12 predicted proteins | sample LakEriMetagenome_9_FD_203523 | JGI IMG/M metagenome (GOLD analysis project Ga0315902, IMG submission 203523) | Freshwater fungal communities from buoy surface, Lake Erie, Ohio, United States - Buoy 12 MA117 | ecosystem: Environmental > Aquatic > Freshwater > Lake > Lake biofilm | place: USA... | reverse complement strand
ACGAGGGGACGGCCCTCGTGGTGAAGGGGCGCGAATTGAAGTGCCTCGGCGAATCGACAGTCCATCTCTGCCTCGGAGCCTGCAACTCGCTGGAACCGTGCGAGCGGGTCCTCCAGCCGGGCGAATCCGGCGACCTGACGATGTTCCGGCGGGAAGCCCTCTGTCGCCAGCAGCCTCCGTTTCCTCCCGCCACTCCCGCTGAGCCTGTGGTCCCCTCGGGTGCCCTGGTGATCGTGGGGGGTGGGGGACTGACCGAACAGATCACGCAACGCTTCATCGAACTGGCGGGAGGTGTCGACGCGCCGATCGTGGTGCTGCCGACCGCCAATCCACGGATCGATCTCAACGAGGGAAAGTTCCTCGAGCGGGCCGGGGCGAAGCATGTGACAATGCTTGCGGCCCGGACCTGGGCCGAGGTGGAATCTCCCGAAACAGAGCGAATTCTTCGGGAAGCGAAAGGAATCTGGTTTGGTGGAGGACGGCAATGGCGGTTTGTGGATGCCTACGAGCAAACCAGGGCAGTCGCCCTGTTCCATGAGGTGCTGCAGCGGGGGGGAGTGATTGGCGGCAGCTCGGCCGGCGCGACCATCCAGGGAGATTTCCTGGTGCGCGGAAGTCCGCTGGGGAACACCGACATGATGGCCCTCGGCTACCAGCGGGGTTTTGCGTTTCTGCCCGGGACGGCGATCGATCAGCACTTTCGGCAGCGAAACCGCTTTGCCGACCTGGCCGGCGTGGTGGATCGACACCCGCAATTGCTGGGCATTGGACTCGATGAGGCGACGGCCCTGGTGGTGCAGGGAGAAGTGGGAGAGATCCTGGGACGGGGAGAAGCACACTTTTACGACCGCCGCCCTGGCCGCCCCGCGGACGCCCCCGATCATGAGTCGGTGGCGGCCGGAGGACGGTACCAGCTGCGGAACCGGCAGGTGCTGGAGCGCGGCGCGAAACCGGAACCCGAAAAGCCCAAGACCGAGTAAAACCCACACCATTCTTTCGCGGTATTCTCGGTTACCGGGATCCCCTCGGGGAACTGGCCGGGGGATGTGGTTGAACTGATTGCGGGCCAGACGGTAGCATCGCGGAATGAGTTCCTCACCCGCTCCCTACCTGCGTTCTCCCTCCCTGCTGAACCGGCAGGAGAGCCGGTTGTTGATCGTCGACATGCAGGACCGCATCCTGCCGGTGATCCACAATGGCGACCTGGTCCTGGCCAACTGCGTGCGGCTGGTGGAGGGGGCCCAGTTGCTGCAGGTTCCGGTTTCCGCCACCGAGCAATATCCCAAGGGGCTGGGGCCGACAACGGCTGCTCTCGCCCGGCAATTGCCCGACCGGCTGGAGAAGCTGCGGTTCAGCAGTGCCGAGGTGCTGAACTGGGGCCTGGCGGCCGAAGATTCGACCGGCCGGTTTCGGGTGGTGGTGGCGGGGATCGAAACGCATGTCTGCATCCTGCAGACGGTGTTCGACCTGCTGTCGGCGGGGTTTGAGGTGCATGTTCCCGCCGATGCGGTCGGAAGTCGGTCCGAGTCGAACCGCCAGGTCGCCCTGGACCGGATGGCGCTGGGGGGAGCGGTGATCACGACCACAGAATCGGTCTTGCTGGAGTGGTGCGAGGTGGCGGGCACCCCCGATTTCAAACAGATCAGCCAGATGATCCGCTGACCGGGTCGGGCTGTCGTTCTCTCTGCCGGGCTCACACGGTGGCCGGGCTTGGTCTTCTTGTTGCAGGTGAGTTGTCATGTCGAGTTCTGCCGCGCTGAATCCTCCCCGCCGCATCCTCATGGGCCCCGGGCCCAGTGATACCCATCCGCGGGTTTTGGCCGCCCTCGGGGCCCCCACGGTCGGACATCTCGATCCCTACTTCCTCCAGGTGATGAATGACACGCAGCAGATGCTGCGGCAGGTCTTCCGGACGAAGAACGAGCTGACCCTGGCGGTCAGCGGGACGGGAAGTGCCGGGATGGAAGCCGCCGTGGTCAACCTGGTCGAACCGGGCGACCCGATGCTGGTCTGCGTGAATGGGGTCTTCGGCGGGCGCATGGTTGATGTCGCCACCCGGGCGGGAGCCCAGGTGAGCAAGATCGAGGTTCCCTTCGGCGAGACGTTTGATCCCGCCCAGGTGGCCGAGGCTGTGGCGAAGCACCAGCCCAAGCTGGTCGGGATCGTGCATGCCGAGACCTCCACCGGGGCCCGGCAGCCACTCGAAGAGATCTCGAAAATCGTCCACAACGCGGGGGCCCTGCTGGTGGCCGACACGGTCACCTCACTCGGTGGACTGCCCGTGGAAACCGATGGTTGGGAACTCGACGCGGTGTACAGCGGCACGCAGAAGTGTCTCTCGTGTCCTCCAGGACTGGCCCCCGTGACGTTCGGTCCGCGGGCACTGGCGAAGATCGATGCCCGCAAGACCAAGGTCGCGAGCTGGTACCTCGACATGACGATGGTCCGGAACTACTGGGGGCAGGATCGCGCTTACCACCACACCGCTCCCATCAACATGAACTACGCCCTGCGCGAAGCACTGCAACTGGTGATGGAGGAGGGGCTGGAGAACCGCTGGACCCGCCACCTGCGGAATCACCTGGCCCTGAAGGCCGGCCTGCAGGCCCTGGGGCTGAAGTATGCCGTGGCCGAGGGGAAGCAGTTGCCCATGCTGAATGCAGTGCTGATTCCCGCCGGCGTCGACGACCTCAAGGTGCGCAGTCAGTTGCTGAATGAGTTCGGCATCGAGATTGGTGGCGGCCTGGGCCCGATGAAGGGGAAGACCTGGCGCATCGGCCTGATGGGGGAGACCAGTTCGCCCCGGAATGTGCTGACCCTGCTGGCCGCTCTCGACCGCTGCCTCGCCGACCAGGGAGTCAAGTTCTCCCCTGGCAGCGGCGTGGTCGCCGCGAATGCCGAGTACGCCCGCCAGGCTGCCCAGTAGTCCGGACCACGTTCTCACCAGTCAAAAACCGGCAGCAATCGACACAGACCGACAATCTGCGCCGCCTGCCTTTCGGTTGTGCAGTGCGGCAGTCCCGCGCCAGACTTGCCCCCGTCGCCGGCTCGAGCCCGATCCAACAGGGGCTGGCCTTCAGCCGTGCGACGTTGGAGATGAACCAGTCGGGCCACTTGACGGCGGGGGTGTCGTCGAAGAATCCGCGGCCGGTCCCGGTGGGGGCCCTGGCCGATTTTCAGCCGTTCGTCGCGCCCGCCATTCCGAGAGGCGCTGGCGAAAGGTCGCCTCGACGCCACGGGGAACCGGCTCGTAGTAATGGCGGTCGATACCGAGATAATCCTGGGGGATCCAGCCCTCGGGGGCATCGTGGGGATAGCGGTACTCGGCCCCGTGGCCCAACTGGCGGGCCCCGGCATAGTGGGCGTCGCGCAGGTGCCGCGGGACAGGGAGAATCCGCTGGTTGCGGATATCGTCGAGAGCCGCATCGATCGCGACGAGCGAAGCGTTGGACTTGGGGGCGAGGGCGACATAGAGCGTTGCCTGGGCGAGGGGAATCCGCCCCTCGGGCATGCCGAGAAAGTCGGTGGCCTGGGCGGCCGCCTGAGCCACCAGCAAGGCCTGTGGATCGGCATTCCCCACATCTTCGGCTGCACAGATCACGATCCGCCGGGCCACAAACCGCGGGTCTTCTCCCGCTTCGAGCATCCGTGCGAGCCAGTAGACCGCCGCATCGGGGTCACTTCCCCGCATCGACTTGATCAGGGCACTCGCCGCGTCGTAGTGGCCGTCTCCCGTGCGGTCATACTGGATCTGTTTCTTCTGGATCGATTCCTGCGCACAGGCAAGGTCAAACGGCTGATCTGTTCCCACCAGCGACAACACCCCCACCTCGAGGGCCGACAGGGCCCGGCGGGCATCGCCATCGCTCACCTCGGCAAGGAACTGCAGCGCCTCAGGCTGGGCGGGAACACCGGTTTTCCCCAAACCGCGCTCACGGTCGGCCAGGGCCCGCTGCAGCAGGCCCAGCAGATCGGCCGCCGACAGGGGCTGGAACTCGAAGACCCGACTGCGGCTGACGAGGGGCGAGACGAGCGAAAAGAACGGGTTGGCAGTGGTCGCGCCGATCAGCGTGACCACACCCTCTTCGACATCGGGCAGCAGGACATCCTGCTGAGTGCGATTGAAGTGGTGCAACTCGTCAATGAACAGGACGGTCCGCCGACTTCCCGTCTCGAGCCGGCGCCGGGCGTCATCCAGGGCGGTCCGCACCTCTTTCACTCCGGCCGACGCGGCATTGAGCTTGCAGAACTGCGACCGGGTGTGCTGGGCGATGATCTCGGCCAGGGAGGTCTTGCCGGCCCCCGGCGGACCATAAAAGATCACGGAACCAAGCCGGTCGGCATGCAGCATGCGCCACAGCAGTTTTCCCTGCCCGAGGAAATGCTGCTGACCGACAAACTCGGCCAGTGTCCGGGGGCGCATGCGGGCGGCGAGCGGTTGGGCCTGCAACCGGGCCTGGGCCTCCTGCTTGTCGAACAGCCCGGCCATGCATCACCCGCGGCAAAAGGAACGACGCACCGTCGTTCCGGGGAGGGGAAAAACAACGGCCCGGTCGAAACCGGGCCGTTGTCTGGAAGACAGACATCCACCGCAATGCCGTTCGAGCCCTGTTGTATGAACCCGCGTCGCAAAAGTGGGAACCGGGAAACCGGGTTGTGTGAGCCGGTGACCACCACAGAGGGTGATCAACAGTATGACACGCAGCCAGTTTCGAGAAGCTCCCTGCGGATTGTTATAGGGTCAACAATTCCGAGCCCGTGACGTACATGGCAGACCTCTGCCAGATCCAGTCGCGATCAGTGGAGTCATCGTAGCCCTGGGGGGTGGGTGAATCAACGTCCCGGTGGCTGTTCAGTATTCCTGCACACTCCCCCCTGCTAATCTGTTCAAGCGACCGGTCGATCGAGATCGAAGCGAAGGAAAGTCTCGAGAATCTGGTGCAGAAGGAGTCTGGCGATGGTCCTGCGGAGCAACCATTATGACGTCGCTTTCGAGGCGTATCTGCGCGCCCGCCGCACACCCTATGTTTCCGTCGACGAGACCCGTCGGGCGCTGCTGGAACAGGCTTCTTTGAAGTCGATGGACTTTATCGTCTATTCCCGTCGCCGTCCCAATCTGCTGGTTGACGTGAAGGGACGAAGGTTTCCATCGGGCGATGCCGATTCCGGACACCGGTGGGAGAACTGGACCACTGCCGAAGATCTTCCCGCGCTGCAGAAGTGGCAGACGGTTTTTGGAGGCGACTTTCGGGCGGTGCTGGTGTTCGCCTATCATGTGGTGGGCGAGCGGGCCCAGTCGGAGTTCGAGAACCTGTTTTCGTTCCGGGATTCGCTCTACGCCTTTTACGGTGTCTGGGTCGATGAATACCGTGAGGCGATGCAGGTGCGGTCGAGAAGCTGGCAGACCGTGTCGGTCCCGAGCCGGCTATTCCGTGACCTGCGACAGCCCATTGACCAGTTTCTCTAGCAGTTTCTCTAGTTGAGCGTTCAACCAGGACACCAAGCCCTGTGTTTGCGGCTGGTGTCCGCCGTCGGGTCCTGCCCATTCCCTGCATGTTTTCCCGCAGCACCACCGCTGGATTTCTCACCGCTCCCGGAACCTCACCAGGCCGCGGGTGGAATCGTGTTGTTCCTCGCGTGTTGCCAGTCTTGCTGGTCGCACTGACCGAGTCTGTCACCCGGGCGCAGGAATCGGCAGGTGGCGGCGTTCGGGTGGAATCGTCCGGGCGCAGCTTCACTTTCGAAGCGGTGGTGGTGGCGGCCTTCCTGGGGTTGGCCCTGTTCTCTGTCTGCCGTTCCAGCCGTCGTGTCTGAACGGCGCGTGGTGATCACCGGGATCGGGCTGATCACACCAGCCGGGCCCGATCGCGAGAGCAGTTGGCAGGGACTGTGCCGGGGGGACTCGACGACCCGGCTGGTCTCAATTCCCGGTCTGCCGGCCCCCGTCTGCGGCGCACCACTGCCAGCCGGACTCTTTCTCCACGCCCCGCTGGAACCCCTGGTCGACCTCGCCCTGGCGACCAGCGCGGAAGCCCTGGCACATGCCAATCACCCCTTGACGGCCTATGACCCATCGCGGGTGGGCTGTGTGATTGGCACCTCCAAGGGGGGCTGTCATGCCCTCTCGGCAGCCTGGCAGCAGACGCATCGTCCCGATGCTTCTGCATGGCCACACCGGCCCGATCCCTGGACCTGTTGTGATCCCCAGGTTGCCGCGCGGACGGTGTCGCAGCACTGGAACCTGCAGGGCCCCTGTCTGGCTCCCGTCGCCGCCTGTGCCACCGGACTGCTGTCAATTGCCCGGGGGGCTGACCTGATCACTCTCGGGCGCTGCGATGCGGTGCTGGCGGGCAGCGTCGATGCTTCACTGCTTCCCGCCATCCACGCCTCCTTCCGCAGGCTGGGGGTCCTCGCCCCCGTTGCGAGCGATCCCACGCATGCCTGCCGACCGTTCCACAAAGACCGCGGAGGCTTTGTCATCGGCGAAGGGGGAGCGGTCCTGATGCTCGAACAGGCCGACCTGGCAAGAGCCAGGCAGGCCCCCATCCTGGCTGACTGGCGGGGAGCGAGTCTTGCCGCCGACGCCGGGCACCTGACCCGCCTCAGTCCCGACCCCGAGCCCCTGATTCATCTGTTGCGCGACACGTTGCGGCAGGCAGAGATGTCTCCGGCCGAGCTCGACTACATCAATTACCACGGGACAGCGACCCGGGGAAACGATCCCCTGGAATCCCAGGCGGTTGAACTCGCCCTGGGGACTGCCGCCAGGTCGATCCCCGGTTCATCGCTCAAGGGGACCATTGGCCATCTGCTGGGAGGGGCCGGAAGCGTGGAACTCGCGGCGACCGTGCTGGCCTTGCGCGACCAGACGATCCCCCCGACGCTGCACCTCGACCAACCGGACCCGGCCTGCCGACTCGACTACACGCCGCACCACGCCCGGCCCTCCTCCCTGCAGACTGCCCTCAAGCTGTCACTCGGGTTTGGAGGACACCTGGTGTGTGCCGTGATTTCACGACCCGTCTGAGTCCTGCCGTCTCTCGACGGGTGTTGCGAGGTGACAGGCTCGTCGAGACCGATTTCGCGGATCACAGCAAGGCTCTCGTCGCGAGCTGCGAGAACCTCGCCGGTCGAGCTACTTCGTCATGACCCGTTTGAGGATTTCGGCAATCGCCACCGGAGCCCCCTGTTTCTGACGGCTCTCCCGGGCCGCTTCCATGAAGGCGTAGAGTTCGAGTGTCTCGGCTGGCGTGACAGGGACCGGCCCCCCCTTGGCGAAACGGGCAATCTCAATCGCAATCCCCTCGTAGCCCATGTACTTGTCGTCGGTGGGGGCGACTCCCTTCACCGGGATTCCATGCCCGTATACACCCGCGATGGAGACTCCCTGGTCACCGAAGACAGTAGCGCTGTATTTCACCCCTCCCTGCCGGATACCCCGGTAGGTTCCGATTCGCCCATCCCGCCAGACCCCGGTAATCGATTCCGCCTGCGGGGTGCTGAGGCAGCGGACAGTCTCGCAGCCTGGCCCCATGATCGTGTAGAGGGTCTCCAGGCTGTGGACGGCGTGCCAGAAGAAGTCCGAGTGATGCGGGACCATCGGGCACCCGCCATAGACATCACACCCCAGCACCTTCCCGACCTCGGGATGATTCCGCATGCCAATGAAACCAGGACTGAACCGGTGCTGGGAGCTGCTCCAGAGCGGAACCCCGGCCACTTCGGCGGTCTTGAGCAGGGCGGCGACGTCTTCGAGAGACGCGGCCATCGGACGACCGATGTAGGTTCGCTTCCCGGCGCGGATCGCCGCCTCGGCCAGCTTCCGATGCCGGCGTCCATCCACCGGCATCACCAGCACGGCATCACACTGGGCGAGTACCTGATCCACGGAATCAACCAGTGGAACCTGGAAGTCCTTCATCGACTGGACCCACTTCGGGAGATTCTCAACACTCTCGGCGATGTCGGGACTCGGCTCATCAGGAAACGCAGCCGTCACCCGGATCCCGGCCAGGTCGCCAGCCGCCTTGGGATCGTGAAACAATTGGGTGAACGCGACCGACTGATAGTTGTCGAGCCCGAGGATTCCAATCCGGACCACAGGGTCGGCCGCCTCAATCGCCCCTCCAGAGCCCAGGAGTGTGACGAGGAGCATCAGGAGGCCAAACAGCTTCCCGATGGCCACCCGAGAAAGTCCACCCCGCCCACTTTCCCATTTGAACTGCATCGTGTTCCCTTTCCCGCGAAGTTCTCCACCCTCGTTGATCCCCGGGGTGCCCCGGCCTGGGGTGACGGTAATTCATGCGGGCACAGCGGGCAATTCGGAGACGATTCACGAAGGGAACCCGGTTTTGGCTCAAGTCGTGTCATGACTGTCATCAGGATCTGACGAATCGAAACTCGCCTCCCCAGAAACTGGATCCGATGCGATCCGATCAAATCCTGGACATAAGTCAAACCCTGCAGGTTACGAAGTTTCTTCATTGCGGAACTGCCGATCGAGAGGATTCGTTGCCTGAAACGACGATTTCTTACAGGGATGATGGGTTCGATTCCGGCAGGGATCGTTGTGGACCCTGACCTGCCGGGAAAGGATTCCCCCAATGTACTGTCGCTGGCCGCTGTTCGTGGGACAGGCCCTTTTGGGTCTCGCGATTCTTTCGGTTCCCTCACGGGCCCCCAGAGCCGATGAGATCCCGCTGCCGCCGATTGCGGAACCTCAGGACACTCTCGCAGAATCGCCCCCCTCCGAAGTGACTGCCGAGGACGGCGCCGCCCCCCCGGAAGCCGATACGGGTGCGGTGCCAGATGAGCAGACGTCCCAGACCAGCGATGACGAGAGCCCCCTGAGCGGTGGCGCCCCGACTGTCGATCGACCGGACATGCCGGGCACGGCTGCAGTCCGGCCTCCGGCCCCGCCGGCGAAGAAGAAGAAAAAGGCTCCTCCAGCCTTTCCATCACCGAAGACACTTCCTCCGCTGGGGCCCTACAAGATTCTCTTTTACAACAACGACTTCTCGTACAAAAAAGACCCAGACCACGAACCGTTGCTGGGTGAGCAGTTGAAGGAGATTCCCCTGGAGTTGTGGGGAACCGACTGGACCATTTCGACGGGTGGTGAAGTTCGCTACCGCTATCTGAAGGAAGCCAATCGGCTGCGCAAGGGGCCACCCTATTCCGCCGACTACAATCAATGGCGCTGGCGGCACTATTTCGACCTGAAGGGGGAAGTCTTCCGGGTCTACGGTGAAATTCTCGATGCCGAGTCGTTCGACAACGAAGCTCCCGACCTTCCCATCGATAAAAACGAACTCGACATCCAGAACCTGTTTGCCGACTGGAAGTTCCTGGAGAATGATCTGGGGCTGCATACGCTGCGGATAGGACGTCAGGAACTGCTCTATGGCAGGCAGCGCCTGGTCTCTCCCCTCGACTGGGGAAATACGCGTCGCAATTTCCAGGGGGGCAAATACCTGCTGCAACGCGACGACTACAACTTCGAAGCGTTTCTCGTCCACCCCGTCAACACGGCCACCGGATATACCTCCCTGGTCGACTTTGATGGAGCTCTCGACCGGGCCGAGCGGAACATCTGGTTTGGCGGGACCTATTACAGCTACACCGGTTGGGACAACACCGTCCTCGACGCCTACTGGATGGTCCTCGATACCAACCACACCGCGCGCATTCATCCCGACATGCAACGGCACACCGTCGGCTCGCGCTGGGCCCATCTCGAACCGGTTCTCGACGATGCCGGGCAGGAGTCGCGGGTTTGGGACTTCGACGTCGAGGGAGGTGTTCAGGCTGGCGTTGAACAGGGGACGGATGTCATCTCGGGGTTCTGGACAGCGGTCGTCGGACACACGTGGAAAAAACCGCGCTGGACCCCCCGCGTCTCGGGCCTGTTCTACTATGGATCGGGAACCGTCGATGCCCTGAGCAACAACAACACGTTTTATGTGATGTTCCCGCTGGGACATGCGTATTGGGCCCTGTCCGACAACCTGTCGGGACAGAACCTGTTCGATACCTGTCTGCAATTGGACATCAAGCCGACGAAGAAACTTTCGAGTACCGCCGCGTTCCACTGGTTCCAGCTCGCCTCGAGCCAGGACACCGCCTACAACGTCGCGGGAACAGCAATTGGCACGCCGGGGAATGGCACGAATCTCGGCACGGCCCTCGACCTGTACGGTTACTATTCCTTCAATCCGAACCTCGACGTCCAACTGGGCTATTCGTGGTTCTGGTACGGTTCGTATATCGAGCGCACTGTCCCCCGGGGAGACTCGACCCAGTTTTACGTGATGACGTCACTGCGGTACTGATCGGCCTCACGTCGGATCTTGCCGAATGAAACCCCGGTGACCAGTCCAGCGGGGACCGGGGAGTCGAGGACTGGCGTTTATCCTGGCGGGGGGCGGGGACTGGTCCGGGGTCGTTCGGAGGGGACCCAGGTGTTGATTCCCCCTTTCAACTCCCGCACCGATTCGGCAGTCGGGGGTCCCGACAGGGGGACACTGGCAGATCCCGTGGGACGGGTGCGGGCGATCTTCACGTGCCGCCGAATCTTGCGCCGGCGTTTCAGCCAACTCCAGCGCTCGGCATGGGAACTGCCGGGCTGCCGTTCGCGGAGCAACCACCAGAGAAAGGCGATTCCCGCCACGATCGGACCAGCCGAGCGAAATCCCTCGCGCCAGTCGGCATTCATCGCGAAGGCAATCAGGGTACAACACCCGCCCCCTGCAACGAGGGTGACCCAGGTTGCCAACCAGGCGACCGCCGCCCCTTTCGCTGGTGTTTCGGAAGTTGGCATCGCACTGGTCCCGGTGGCACAACAGGCTTCATCCACAAATCGCATTTCACCCAATCCGCCGCCGTTTTGCAAACTGTCTCAACTCCGGGAATCCGACTCCATCCCTGCGAAACATCGAGCACGCCTGGGGGTTTGCACATCAGGGAAACGTCCAGCAAGTCCCTCTCCGCGACGCCGGGGGGCAGTTGCGAGACTTCGCCCGGCTGTCCTGTGACGGTTGTTTCCATCGGTGGACCAACGTGGTGATTCTTCGCAGTACTGTGATCCCCCCATGAATGGCAGGAAGAGCGAGTGACGACCTGTCGGATCGGCATCGTGGGCGGGGGCCCGGGAGGGTTGTTGACCGCCTGGCGTCTTCAACAGTATCTGCGGGTGCCGTGCGACATCACCCTGCTGGAAGCCTCGGATCGACTCGGCGGCAAGCTGCAGACCCTGCGTTTTACCCACAGCCCGATCCCCTATGAAGCGGGGGCGGCCGAGTTCTATGACTACTCGGTCACCGGTGAGGACCCCCTCAAGGACCTCGTGCTGTCGCTGGGGCTCTCCATCTCCCCCATGGGGGGGTCGGCCGTGTTGCTGGATGGTCAGGTGCTCGCCCATCTCGACGACATCGAAGCCCACTGCGGGTCGGCCGTCCGGGTGGAACTGGAAGAATTCGACCGCCGTTCCGTCGATGCCCTCGGGCGTCACGAGTTCTTCGAAGCCGATCTGCTGCAGAATCAATCCCTCGCACAATTCCCGGGATCCTTTGCCCGCCGTCTTGACCAACTGCAGCATCCTCAAGCCCGGCGCTTCCTCGAAACCCTGATCCACAGCGACCTGGCCACCGAGCCAGGCCACACCAGCGTCCCTTATGGACTACACAACTATTTGATGAACCGCCCCGAGTACCTCCGACTCTATTCGATTGTCGGGGGGAATGAACGGTTGATCGAGGAACTGGTCCGCCGCCTGGATGTCCGGTTCCGGATGCAGCACCGGGTGTCGACCATTGAGGCCCACCCCACCGGTCACTACACCGTGACAGCCACCATTCCTGGTCCCGCGGGGCAGACTTCCGCCAGCAGTTTCGAATTCGACTACGTTGTTGTCGCACTCCCCAACCCGCTGCTCCGTCAGCTGCAGTTCGTGGGGCATGGCGTTGCCGATGCCGTTCATCGGCACCAGTCGCACCACGCTCACCCCGCCCACTACCTGCGGATGACACTGCTGTTCGACCGTCCGTTCTGGCGCTCGGTGCTGCCAGAGTCGTACTGCATGCTCGACCAGTTCGGCGGCTGCTGTCTCTATGACGAGTCAATCCGCAATCCGGCGGCGGATGAAGGGTTGCTGGGCTGGCTGCTGGGGGGCGACGCCGCCCTCGAACTCAGTGAACGCTCTGATGCCGAGTTGATCCAGTTGGCGCTTGATTCGCTCCCCCCGGCACTGAAATTCGGGGCCAGCCTGTTCCGCGAGGGGCGGGTCCATCGCTGGATTTCCGAAGTGAGCGCCCTGCCCGGAGGCTGGGAGGTCTGGTCGACCGACCGGCGGCATCAACCGACCCCCCAGTCCGCGCCAGGACTCTTCCTGGTTGGAGACTACCTGTTTGACTCCACCCTGAATGGGGTTCTCGACTCGGCCGATCATGTGGCTGGCTGGATCGCCAGCCTGCTGGAGTCTTCCTGTCCTTCCTCCCGCCGCCCCGCCATCACACTACAGCCACAGCAGGAAGCACTCTCGTGACCTCTGCGTTGTCTCCGGTTCCCTGGTCCCGCTCTCAAACCCAGCGACTGTTGTTCCAGCCTGGCCTGGTCGGAGAAACGACTGCTGGCAAAGTTCTCTGCGAGGTCGCAACGCATCCTCCCTGCCGGCTGGTGGTCGCCGATTCGGTCCCGGCGGTACCCGGGGGAACCGGAGCCCTTTCGACCACCATCGAACTGCTGACTGCCGCCAACGACGGCGTATCAGAAACGGCGGCACTGGAGGCTCTTCGAGCCTGGGCCGAGCGGGACCGTCCCCATCCCGATCCCGCGGTCCAGTCCCTGTCACTCCATGGCGTCCAGGTCGTCTGGGGCCCCGGGCGGGTTGGTGTTGCCGCCCCCGAGGCCCGATTGCCCCTCGTCCTGCCCACCGTGCTTGAATTCGTCTGCCTGGAACAGGCACTGGGGGAGGTCGAGCGGCACGTCGCACGCAGTTGGCCACACCTCACAGAAGATTCACCGCTGGCCTTCGACTTCGACCATCGGGCCGAGCGACGACGTGGCGACCTCGCCCGCCGGTTCCAGGAGATTCTTGGAATCCGCGCTCGCTGGGCCCAATTGCAGCCCCCCCTGCATCGGCCGCTGGTCTATCCCCCGACACTGGCCAGCCAGGTCGGAGAGCGTCTGCGCGAGCGAGCCCGCCTGGCCGAGCGCTGGGAATCACTCGGCAGCCAGATCGACACGTTCCAGAACGTCTACGAATTGTGTGCCCAGCGGGCTCACGACTGGCGACTGGCCTGGAAGGGGCACACGCTGGAAATCCTGATCATCCTGCTGCTGCTGGTTCAGACGCTGCTCCTGATTTTTGAGTTGTTCGCCAGTGGACAGGCCTGAAGCGATGCGTCATTCGTCGATTGACCTGCTGCGGACCCTGGCCATCATCCTCATGGTGCTGGTGCATTTCGTGGAGAACCTGGCGGGACAACAGTCGCGCGTGTGGCTTCCCACCGGTTTGGCCGCGCCGCTGTTTGCCTTCCTCTCGGGATTCAGTCACTGGCTCTGGAGGCACTCGCTGGAAAGTCGGCGAACATCTCTCTCCGAGATCTCCCGCCGGGCAGTTCGACGGGGGCTGTTCCTCATCGGGCTTGGCTTTGCCTTCAATGTGCTGGTCTGGATGCCCGAAGACACTTTCAACTGGGACGTGCTCACGTTCCTGGGTTTCAGCCTGCTGATTCTCGAATGCCTGCATGACCAGCCACGATTCGTCTGGCTGGTCACTGCCGGGGGGGCCTATGCAATCGCACCTCTCCTGCGGAAGCTGGCTGACTACGATGGGTACTGGACCCTGGGGTGGTTCGACCCTGAACTGACGCTGTCGGACACTTTCATGGGGTGCCTGGCAACCGGGTATTTTCCGCTCTGTCCGTGGGTGGTCTTTCCCCTGGTGGGATATACGGTGGCCGATCTGCTGGCCGAGCACCGCGAGCAGGAGAGGCCCACCCTGCGACGCCTTGGTTTCCTCGGCGGTGGACTCTTCCTGGCGGGAGTGCTGGTCGCCTGGTGGAGCTCCCGACTCCCCTCACAACTTCCGAATTCACTGCTGCGGGGATGGACGATGATCCCCCCCTCTCTCGAGTACGTGATCGGCATGCTCGGCCTGGTGCTGCTGAGCTTTTCCAGCAGTCGTCGCACAGTCGATCTGACTTCCCACCGACGACTGCCCCCCTGGTTGGCACAGATCTGCACCACGTTCAGCCGGCACTCCCTTTCGGTCTACCTGCTGCATCACGTGGCGCACCTCTGGCCCCTCTGGTTGATCGCCAGCTTCCAGGGAAATGACACCACGACTCTCTGGCAACAGGCGACTTCCCCCGCGATCGCCATCCTGTTGGCGGTGGGATTCCTGGTCACCTGCTACGGAGCCCTGCGATGGGCCGACGAAACCGGTCTGCCGACGGCCGAATCGGTCCTGCGCTGGTTGTGCGATTCGCCCCCGTAACGCGTTCTGTCAACCCGATATTGAGGCCAGCAGGGCCCTCATCGCGGGGGGAAATCCCGGCAGGGCTTCGTCCGGTCCTGCCAGGTGCGGGTGCCAGGCCTTTTCCCATTCGAGGCTGTACCAACCCTGATAGCCCGCCTTGTGCAGAGCCACGAGGCAGTCGCGGGCAGGAAATTCGCCGGTTCCAAACAGGGCATAGGCAACATCGTCGCGATGCCCGCGCATCAGGGCTCGAGCCTCGGCTGCCGCCGCCGCTTCTTCAGGACCGAGGGATTGCGGGGTCTCGCGGGCGACCGAATCTTTCCAGTGGGTGTGCCAGGTGCGGGACACAATGCGCCGGGCCGTCTCATCCAGCGGCTCGCCATGG
>Ga0315902_10007508_pt1 | contig 14869 bp, 13 predicted proteins | sample LakEriMetagenome_9_FD_203523 | JGI IMG/M metagenome (GOLD analysis project Ga0315902, IMG submission 203523) | Freshwater fungal communities from buoy surface, Lake Erie, Ohio, United States - Buoy 12 MA117 | ecosystem: Environmental > Aquatic > Freshwater > Lake > Lake biofilm | place: USA... | reverse complement strand
TCTGAATATACACCCCTTCCCTCGTTCTCAGTAATACCCGCAAGCTGATCCCGCAACCAGTCAAGTGCCTCACGCAAGGGCTTGCGCCACAGCTGATTCCACTCAGGACGACCGCCTGAATGACAACCGCAATTTTCCCTCCAGCGTTCCACACCATGATAACAACTCCACGATGTGCGTTCCCTGATTTGCACTTCATCTTCCGGCGGAAATAACGAAAGAAATTCACTGTAATTGGTCAGTCGCGCCCTCGGATCCTTTTCAATATAATCCAGACAATAGGATAGCGCCATGTCACCGTGATGGTGATGGTGTCCGTATGTCTCACCGTCTGTGGCAACATGAACAAGTTGAGGACTATCAGAATGCATGTCCATTTCTGACAAAAGTCTTTCGGCAAAATTCCGACCATCGTACAACAGACCATTAAAGGCTATTGACTGAGATGCATCCCCATCATAAAAGAATACACTGACAGACTTTCCGGAAGGCAAAACACATCGCCATGCTTTTTTAGTATTCAACGACTGCTCATTTACTTCCTGCCAGTTCTCCTGCCCTGCCGGTCTGACCAACGATGCCTGACGCGGCGCAAGAATGGTGAACTTTATTTCATGTTCAGCAAGTACCTCCAGCGTTTCAGTGTCAACAGCGGTTTCAGCAAGCCACATACCTTCCGGCTTACGCTTAAACCTGCGCTCAAAATCACGGATTCCCCAGATTACCTGAGTGACTTTGTCCCTGCGATTTGCCAGGGGCATAATCATGTGATTGTAAACCTGTGCAATCGCCGAACCATGTCCATTGAACAATTGCAAGCTTTCGCGGTCAGCAAGCAAAATACCCTCGTAGGCCTCACGGTCATTTAACTCCATCCAGGACAACAAGGTTGGTCCAAAATTGAAACTCATTCTGGAGTAATTGTTCTGAATCTTCTTAATGGATCGCTGATCAGAGGCAAGAATTCTTGATGAAGCGTTTGGCGCATAACACTCGGCAGATATGCGCTCATTCCAGTCGTGGTAGGGATGTGCCGAATCCTGCAATTCAATCACCTCAAGCCATGCATTTTCACGGGGCGGCTGATAAAAATGCCCGTGTATACATACAAAGCGATTGATGGCAGTCTTCATGTTTTAAGGCAGTCTGTTATTTTTAGATCCGAAATATAATCAACCTCCACAGCTCAGTTGCCAACCTTTTTGAAAACGACCATAGCAAGAGGTGGCAATGCAATAGAAATTGATTGTGGCTGCCCATGGAATCCGTAATTAACGGTGGTTACAATTCCATTGCATACGTCACTACCACAATAATCTGAATGATCACTGTTGAACACTTCTTCCCAATCGCCTGCAACCGGAACACCAATATGATACCGGTGTCTGACCAAGGGTGTAAAATTCAATACAACCAGCAACTGATCTTTGGGGTCGTCTGTAATGCGGCGGAATGCAATGACACTGTTCTCGCGGTCTGAATAATCAATCCATTCAAATCCCTGCGGCTGGAAAGCAAATTTCCATAAAGCAGGTTCACGTCGATAAAGCCGGTTAAGTCCTGATATAAGTTTAAATAATCCTTTATTAAGGTCCCTGCTGAAAAGATCCCAACGAAGGCTCTGGTCATGATTCCACTCCTCATACTGCCCGATTTCCCCTCCCATAAAAATCAGCTTCGTTCCGGGATGAGCATACATCAATGAATACAATAACCTCAGATTGGCAAACTTTTGCCACTCATCTCCCGGCATCCTTGATAAAAGACTGCCCTTACCATGAACAACTTCATCATGGGAAAGTGGCAGCATATAATTTTCTGTGAATGCATATATAATGCTGAAGGTAATGTCGTTCTGGTGGAACTTCCTGTGAATCGGATCTTTCCTCAGGTACATCAGAGTATCATGCATCCATCCCATCATCCATTTCTGCCCAAATCCAAGTCCGCCCATAAAGGCAGGTCTGGATACACCGGGCCAGGCTGTTGATTCCTCTGCGATGGTTACTGAGTCCGGATAGGCGCCATAAACAGCGATATTCAACTCCTTCAAAAACTGGATCGCTTCCAGATTTTCATTTCCTCCATGGCGGTTAGGAATCCACTCTCCCGGCCGTCTTGAATAATCCAGGTAAAGCATGGATGCAACTGCATCAACGCGTATCCCGTCAATATGGAATTTGTCAAGCCAGAACAAAGCATTGCTTATAAGGAAAGCCCTGATCTCATTTCGGCCATAATTATAAATGTAACTGCTCCAGTCAGGATGGAATCCCTGCCGGGGATCTGCATGCTCAAACAAATGGGTTCCATCAAAACGAAACAATCCGTGCATATCACCCGGAAAATGTGAAGGCACCCAATCCAGGATTACTCCGATTCCCTCCTGATGAAATGCGTCTATGAGGGCCATCAAATCCTGCGGCTCGCCATACCGGCTGGTTGATGCAAAATATCCGGTGATCTGATATCCCCATGAACCGAAAAAAGGATGCTCCATCAACGGAAGAAACTCCACATGGGTAAAGCCCGCCTCCTTTACATACGGAACAAGTTCAGTGATCATCTCGCGGTAGGTTAATGACCTGTTACCATCCTCAGGATTTCTGCGCCAGCTGCCTGCATGGACCTCGTACACAGACATAGGGCCTGGCTTACCGCAATTAAGACGGCGCTGCTCCATGTAAGAGCTGTCATTCCATGAATACTCATGATTCCAGACTATCGAAGCGGTTCTTGGCGCTGTCTCATGATAAAAACCAAAGGGATCTGCTTTTTCAAGGTATTCATCCTGCTGACTTACAATCGCAAACTTATAAGCCTCGCCCTTACTGATATTCTCAAAAAATCCTTCCCAGATTCCGGACTCATCCCATCTTGGATTCAGAAGATGTTGTCCTGAAGTCCAGTGATTGAAATTTCCTATCACTGAAACTTTTTTTGCTCCGGGAGCCCATACTGCAAAGTAGGTGCCCTGTTGCCCATGGAATGTCAAAGGGTGTGCTCCGAGTTTTTCATATAGCCGGTAATGCTTCCCATCTCTGAAAAGATGGATGTCAAAATCACTTAACAATGAGCAAGCCTCTGGCTGTGCAGAGTAACCATCCCGGACTTTTGTTGTCATAGCTGCTAAAAGAGGGCAAAAGTTACGGAATTAGACCTGATTGAAAGAATGTAAATACCTAATGCCCATTTGGATTCCAACTGATTATTTTTGGCATTCGCACCATCTATGAAGGAAGCTAAGATTCTTACGATTACAATTATGTTACTGCTGGCCATAGCAGGAATGGGGTGCTCGGCTTTAAAAAGCAGAGAAAGGACTTCAGTGAAACCCATTCATCACAAGGGTTATTACAAAAAACACGTGTATAAAAAACATCTTGCAATCGGAAGATTAAGGATAAATTGGTTTGAAAAACAAGGAGTAAAACATACAAGACGATGACAATAAATCAATTTTCAGGGCAGGCACGGATAAATTTTTACCGGATTGAAAAGTTTCCGGTGATGCTGAGCTTGGTGCTTATAATCCTGATCGCCGGTTGCCGGAAAAAAGAAATACAAACAGCTACAGGATTATTGGCAGATTCAGCGATGGTGGTTTGCGCACATCCTTCCGCTGCAGAAGTAGGCCTGGCCATATTGAAAAAAGGAGGAAACGCAATTGATGCAGTTGTTGCAACAGAACTCGCGCTGATGATAAGTTTCCCTGAAGCAGGAAATATTGGCGGTGGCGGATTTCTGGTCTATCGCGATAGTGCCGGTAATTCATTCGCACTGGATTTCAGGGAAAAAGCTCCCGGTGCAGCAACCACGAATATGTATCTTGACAAGGATGGCAATGTCATTCCCGGTTTAAGTATCAGCGGTCATCTTGCCTCCGGAGTCCCCGGCACTATTGATGGACTTTTCACTGCCCACAGCCGTTTCGGTAAACTGCCATGGAAGGATTTGGTGCAACCCTCCATTGACCTTGCACGCAATGGCATTAAACTTACAAAACGGGCATCGGCGAATTTAAACCGCATTCAGGACGACCTCCGTAAATACAATTCTATTGTTCCTGAATATCTCATTGGAACCTGGAAAGAAGGTGACCTGCTGGTGTGGAGCGACCTCGCTGTTACACTTGAATATATCAGGGATAGAGGTCGCGATGGTTTTTACTCCGGACCTGTTGCGGAATCTATCGTAAGTGAAATGAAGCGCGGAAAGGGAATCATAACCTCGGAAGACCTGAAAAATTATCGTTCACGATGGCTTGAGCCGGTAACCGGAACCTACCGCGGACTGCGGATCATTTCAATGCCCCCGCCCTCTTCCGGAGGAATTGCGTTACTTCAATTACTGAAGTCAGTAGAGCCATTCGACATCAAATCCCTTGGCCATAATACCGTAGAGGCTGTCCACCTTATGACAGAAGCAGAAAGACGGGTTTATGCAGACAGGGCTGAATTTCTCGGAGATCCTGATTTCTATCCGGTGCCCGTTTCAGGCCTTATTGAAGAGTCCTATAACAAGGAAAGAATGAAAGACTTTGACCCGCACCGTGCAACTCCCAGCGCACTCATAAAGGCCGGAAAACCTGTTAAAAATGAATCAGAGGAAACAACACATATCTCAATTGTTGATCAGTTCGGTAACGCAGTTTCATTGACCACAACCCTGAATGAATGGTTTGGCAACAAAGTAGTTGTAGGGGGAGCCGGATTTTTCCTGAATGATGAAATGGATGATTTCAGTTCAAAGCCCGGCATTCCGAACATGTTTGGTCTTATCGGAGGGGAAGCGAATAAAATTGAACCAGGAAAGACCATGCTGAGTGCTATGACACCCACAATAATTGAGAAGGACGGAAAATTATTTATGGTTGCAGGTACTCCTGGAGGCTCTACCATCATTACTTCAGTTTTTCAGATTATCATGAATGTAACAGACCATGGCATGAATATGCAGCAGGCTGTCAATGCCCACCGGATTCACAGTCAATGGTTGCCCGACCTGATTGCTCCGGAGGACAGTGCACTGACTAAGGAGGTAGATTCAGTTCTTAAAACAATGGGGCACACTATAAAACCAAGATCAAAATTCGGACGCGTTGCCGCCATCCTCGTCCGGGCCGACAATAAACTTGAAGCGGGAGCAGACACCAAGCGAGGCGACGATACCGCACGGGGCTATTAGTCTTTGTAATTGACCCTCATTGCATTATTATTGTCTCAAGGTTTCTATTTTTGCACCGAAACTCTTTTTCGCCAATGGCAACTCTGAACTCACAACTGGCCGGTAAACAGCGCGTTTTATTTACAGGCCGCCGCCATGGGGCTTCTTTCGCATCCATCGTTGCTCATATTCTTAAATTTAATGGCCGGAAATTTGACCTGATACTGGATGGCGTAGCGGTACAATTCAATCCCGATGCACCCATATGTCTTATTATCAGTTCAGAAAATAAGGATTCCGACGGTATCGCTGAATTCAGAAAATACGATCATCATATTGGTGTTATTACTGAAATTGAGTTTGAGGAGGGCAACAGCTGGCACGATGAGGATGACTATATCAGGCAATACGACCTTTTTGCCGATGCCACTCCCAAAGCAGGGCTGTTGGCCTACTGCGAGCTTGACCCTGTTGCCTCAGTGTTGTGTAATAAGGAAAGGGCGGATGTAACATACATTCCCTATAAGCCTCATTCTTTTGTTGAAGCAGATGGTATTAAGTACTTGATAAACAGTCATAAAGACAAAATTCAAGTTAACTTCAAGGATAAAGATTCGCTCAAATGGTTCGGTGGAGCGAAAGAGCTGGTGAAAAAATTAGGCATTACCTCAGAACAGTTTTATCAGTCCATCCCCTCCTACCAGCCCTCATGAAACTCAACCTAAAGGTTCCGCTTTGCTTCTTTGACCTTGAAACAACAGGAACCAATGTGCAAAGCGACCGCATCGTAGAGATTGCTGTGCTTAAAATGATGCCTTCAGGTGAGGTTGTAAGAAAACATAACCTGATAAACCCCGGCATTCCTGTTCCTCCAGAATCAACAGCAGTACATGGAATAACCAATGAAGATGTTCTGAGTAAACCTGCATTCCGTGAAGTGGCAAAAGAGTATGCGAAATTCATGGAAGGCTGTGACCTGTCCGGATTCAATATCCTGAAGTTTGATGTACCCCTTCTGGTTGAAGAATTCATCAGGGCTGAAGTTGAGTTCGATTACTCAAGGAAAAAAATAATAGACTCTCAGCGGATTTTCCATCTGATGGAAAAACGCAATCTCACCGCTGCTTTAAAATTTTATTGCGGAACTGCTCTTTCGGATGCCCACTCAGCTGAAGCAGATGCACAGGCTGCCATGGATGTCCTTTGCAGCCAGGTGGAGCGGTATAACAATATGGAGGTTACGGATGGCATGGGCCTGGCGATTGGAAAAATTGAAAATGACATGCAAACCCTTGGCGCCCTTGCAACCTCAGGTATGGTAGACCTGGCAGGAAGAATGATTCTGGACCAGAACGGTGAAGCGGTCTTCAATTTTGGTAAGCATCGGTTAAAGCCTGTGACCCGCGTTCTTAAAGAGGAGCCCTCCTATTATGAATGGATGATGAACGGTGATTTTTCTCTGGATACAAAAAGAAAACTTACCGAGATTAAGTTGAAAATGGCCCGATAGCTATTTTAAAACCGGCTTATAATATTTCAATGCCTCCGGCATTTTCCTGTTTAAATCAGCAATTCTGGTTTCATCCGACGGATGTGTTGACATAAATTCAGGAACATTTGAACCTCCGCTCAGTGAGGCCATTCTTTTCCAGAATTCAGGTGCATGGGATGGGTCATATCCTGCCATAGCCATAAAAATTAAACCCATATGATCCGCCTCCGATTCATGCGTGCGACTGAATTTCAGTAGACCAAGCTCAGTGCCCATGCCAACCGCCTGAAGCAAAATCTCGTTTGCAAGGGTTGGATTAGAGCCAAGCGCTCCTGAAACAGCCTCAAGGCCAAGTTGTGCTACCAGCTGGTCGCTCATTCTTTCGGCACCGTGGTTGGCAATTGCATGGGCCACTTCATGCCCCATCACAACCGCAACCCCATCTTCATCCTTGCAAACAGGCATAATTGCAGTATAAAAAGCCACCTTTCCGCCCGGCATACACCAGGCGTTCACAGTTTTAGCATCATCAATCAGGTTAAACTCCCAATTGAATCCATTTAACTCTGAACTGCGGCCTTGAGAAGCCATATAATCTTCAACGGCTTTCTGAATCTTCTGTCCAACCCGCTTTACCATGGCCGTCTGGACTGCATCTTTGCTTAATGGACCCTGCGATATAACTGTCGAATATTGCTGAGATGCCATTTGCATTACTTCCGGAGGAGAAACCAGAATAAGCTGCCTTCGTCCGGTAACAGCAACGGTCGCACATGAAACCAGGACAATGCTCAGGATGAAAAGTAATCCACCCGGAATGCTTTTAAATCTGCTCATCATTTGATCTTTCAACTATTGATTAAGACCTCAAATATACTGGCAAAAATGTTCTTAAATTTGGCCTTCAAATTTTTAGAAAAATGAGAATTTTCGCAATCGGAAGAAATTACGCTGAACACATCCAGGAACTGAACAATGAACGACCGGATGAACCTGTCATCTTCACCAAGCCTGATACATCCATTATTACCGGAAACGCACCATTTCTCCACCCGGAATTCTCCAAAGACATTCACCACGAAATAGAACTTGTCCTGAAAATCGGCAAACAGGGAAAAAATATAAGCAGGACTGAAGCAAACTCCTTCATTGAAAGTATCGGACTTGGAGTGGACTTTACCGCCAGAGATCTGCAACAAAAAGCCAAAGACAAAGGACTTCCGTGGGATCTGGCAAAGGGTTTTGACGGCTCGGCTCCATTATCCGATACCTTTTTTAAGACTGACCATTTTGCGGATCTTACCAATATTAATTTTTCTCTTGAAGTGGATGGTCAGGCCAGGCAAAAAGGAAATACTTCCCTCATGTTATTCCCTTTTGACTATATCATTTCATACTTGTCCCGGTTCTTCACGTTGAAACCGGGAGACCTCATTTTCACAGGAACTCCCAAAGGCGTTGCTGCCGTAAAGCCTGGAAATCGCCTGACCGGATCCATAGAAAATAATAAAGTTCTTGACTTCGAGGTTCGCTGAGCTTTTCCTTCGCTGGTTAATCATTATTCCGGCTTTGTTGTTCGGTCAGTCAAAAGAACTGCCGTCCTCAATAACCTTACCTGCTGCTGAAGACCGTTACCTGTTCCCGATTCTTCCCGGAACACCCAATACACTTGCAGGCACGATGGGTGAACTTAGAAATACCCACTTTCATTCCGGGCTCGACATACGCACAAATAATCAGATTGGTGCCGCCGTTCGTGCCGCAAAATCAGGATACATTTCAAGAGTAACGAAAAGCTCTTTCGGTTATGGCAACGTCATGTATGTTACCCATGCCGATGGAAACACAACGCTTTATGCCCACCTCGACCAATTTAAAGGCCCGGTGGCCGATTATGTGAGAAATGAGCAATACAGCCGCAAATCATTTGAGATTGATCTGAAATTTGAACCAGGAAAATTCATGGTTTCCAGGGGCGATACCATTGCACTTTCCGGAAATACAGGCGGAAGTTCGGGTCCGCATCTGCATTTTGATTTGCGCGACAAAGATCTGAACGCCATTAATCCGCTCCATTTCGGATTTGATGAAATTAAAGATCGCATTCCTCCTGTTGTTATCATGGTTGCACTTAAAACCATGGATAAACAAGCCCGCATCAATGGAAAATTCGGGAGGTTTGAATTCAGAGCTTTCAAATCGGGCGGCAAGTATACCATCGCCAATGTCAAAGCACGGGGAAATATTGGCGTGGAAATTCTCGGGATAGATAAAATGGACTTATCCCCATTTCAGTGCGGCATCAATGAATATGAGCTGAAAGTAAATGGCAACACCATTTTTAATCAGAACATAAACAAAATTGAAATGAAACTGACGAGGGCTATCCTGACACTCATGGATAATGCCGTAATGGAAAACAGAGGACTGAGGTTTAATAAACTTTATGTTGAAGATGGTAATCCTCTGAAATTTTATTCATCCGTTACCAACAAGGGCTATGTACAAATCACTGATAACACTCCCGCAAAAGTAGAAGTCAGCATGAAAGATTCTTATGGAAATCAGTCGGAGCTATTCTTTGAAATGAAGCCCGATGATTCCACTGAAAATATTCCTGCACTGGATGCATTGAAAACTCCTGCTGGTTTTGAGCTCTTTGGGAATTTCATCGTTGCAAGGATTTCAAAGTGCAACTCTCAAAATCAAAACAAGCTATACAGGAAAGGCGAAGTCATCAACCTTAACAGCGATTACCACAGCTCGCTTTGGTCAGTACATATTATAGACCTGAATGAGGGCATTCCTGATTCACTTTCAGGATGCAGACAAACGCTAAGATTTCCATTTAAAGACAGAATTCCTTCCAAAACCAGATTTACATTTTTTGGTCCCTCCTTCTCACTTCACTTCCCGGATTCCTCAATTTTTGACACACTCTATTTTAATGCGACACACCTTAGAGAAGGAAACAGAGAAATATTGACTGTGGCCGACAAAACTGTTCCAATGCTTTTTCCTGCGAATTTTGAAATTCGTCCGCTTGGCCAGATAACAGAAAAATATGCTGTTTACAGATTTGAGGATGGGCGATATACTTTTCTCTCAGGAAACTGGGAGAACGGAAAAATCAAATTTGAAACTGCTAAACTGGGTAAATTCGTAATCCAGCCTGACCTGATCGCTCCTGATATAAGAAGGATTTATGCAACCGGAAACACTCTGCGATTTCGCATATCAGATAATCTGTCAGGGATTGCAAGCTATGAGGCAACCATAAACGGAGACTGGGTGCTGCTGAATTATGATTACAAAACCGGAATCATTTACTCTGAAAAACTAAACCCCGAAAAATCTTTTAAGGGTTCCTTAGTATTAAAAGTGACAGACCGCGTCGGAAACGTAAAAACATTTAAACAGCAAATCATATGAAACTCAAACCAGGAGTAAAAGCACCGGAGTTTAATGTCAATGACCAGAACGGAAAGCCCGTCTCGCTAAAATCACTTAAGGGAAAAAAAGTTGTGCTCTATTTTTATCCCAAGGATATGACCCCGGGTTGCACTGCCGAATCATGTAACCTGCGGGATAATTACAAAACTCTTCAGAAGCAGGGCTACGAAGTGTTTGGAATCAGTTCTGACAACGAAAAGTCACATCAGAAATTCATAGCCAAAGAAAAACTTCCTTTCAGCCTGCTTGCCGACACAGACAAAAAAGTCCACGAGGCATACGGTACATGGGTTGAGAAATCAATGTATGGACGAAAATACATGGGTACTGCAAGGACAACTTTTCTTATAGATGAGGCCGGTAAGATCGCTGAAATAATTACCCGGGTTGACACCAAAAACCATACTGAACAGATCCTGGGTCTGAAAATGGAAGAAACTAAGTCAGCTGATGTCAAAGTAAAGTCCCCTGTCGGTATCAAAAAGAAGCCTGCACCAAAATCATCTGCAAGGACTAAAGTAAAATCAGTAAAAAAATCAGCGGGGAAGAAATCCTGAGAACCAGGAATTCAAACCCTTTCCCTAAATAAATTCATAAAACAAACCCTCTCTGACCCGAAAAACAGGCAGGGTTTTTTAATTTTCGGAATAATTGACTTTGAATGGAAAATACCGAACTGCAAACCTTACAATCCACCTGCTCACAAATCCGCAGGGACATTATCAGAATGGTTCATGCCTGCCAGTCCGGCCACCCCGGCGCCTCACTGGGTTGTACGGAGTTTTTTGTAGCCCTCTATTTCAAAATTCTGAAGCATAATCCGGCCTTTTCAATGGATGGCACGGGTGAAGACCTCTTCTTCCTTTCCAACGGCCATATAAGCCCTGTATGGTATGCAACCCTGGCAAGGTCAGGATATTTTGAGCCTAAAGAACTCGCAACATTTCGCCAGATTAACTCAAGGCTGCAGGGACATCCTGCAACCCATGAACATTTGCCCGGAATCCGGATTGCATCAGGGTCCCTCGGACAGGGCCTGTCTGTTGCAATCGGCGCAGCACAGGCGAAAAAGCTTAACCAGGATGAAAGACTGGTTTATGTTTTAATGGGCGATGGTGAACAGCAGGAAGGTCAGATATGGGAGGCAGCAATGTATGCAGCCCATCATAAAGTAGATAACCTCATTGCTTCAATTGACTACAACGGCCAGCAAATTGACGGGCCTGTGAATGAAGTAATGTCCCTGAAGAATCTAAAAGGAAAATGGGAAGCATTCGGCTGGACCGTTCTGGAGTCAAATGGCAATGACCTTGAAGATCTGCTTGAAACAATGGATCAGGCAAAAAAATTAACAGGACTTGGTAAGCCTGTCCTCAACCTAATGACTACCGTAATGGGCCAGGGAGTAGACTTCATGATGGGCACACATAAATGGCACGGGGTCGCACCCAATGACGATGAATTTGCCAAAGCCATGGCACAATTACCTGAAACCTTAGGAGACTATTAATTATACCGGGATGAATCCATTTACCTTCAAAGAAAAAAAAGATACCAGGTCAGGTTTTGGTGCCGGACTTGCTGAATTAGGAAAATCAAACCAAAATGTGGTTGCACTGTGCGCAGACCTGACAGGTTCACTGAAAATGGATGCCTTTAAAAAGGAGTTTCCTGACCGGTTCTTTCAGGTAGGTATTGCGGAAGCAAACATGATTGGACTGGCTGCAGGCATGACCATAGGCGGTAAAATCCCATTTACCGGAACATTTGCAAACTTTTCAACCGGCAGAGTTTATGACCAGATCAGACAGTCGGTAGCCTACTCAGGTAAAAATGTAAAAATATGTGCCTCACATGCCGGGCTAACACTTGGTGAAGACGGCGCCACTCACCAGATCCTGGAAGACATAGGTATGATGAAGATGCTTCCGGGAATGACAGTAATTGTTCCCTGCGATTATAATCAGACCAAAGCCGCAACACTGGCACTCGGCGCTCACCAGGGTCCTGCATACCTCCGCTTTGGAAGACCGGCATGGCCCGTATTTATGCCGGCGGATCGTCCCTTTGAAATTGGTAAGGCCGACCTGCTGATTGAAGGTTCCGATGTTTCCATCTTTGCCTGTGGTCATTTGGTTTGGGAAGCACTTGAAGCTGCATCTGCACTTTCTGAAAATGGAATCAAAGCTGAAGTGATCAACATTCACACCATTAAACCACTTGATAATGAGGCTATTATTAAGTCTGTCAGAAAAACCGGTGCGGTAGTAACCTGCGAGGAACATCAGATAAATGGCGGACTTGGTGATTCCATTTCTCAATTATTAAGTCTGAATTTACCGGCACCCGCAGAGATGGTTGCGGTGCGTGACAGTTTCGGAGAGAGCGGTAAGCCAACCGATTTGTTGAAGAAGTATGGTCTGAGTGCAGATGCAATTAAGTCTGCTGTATTGCGGGTGATGGAACGTAAAACCGGGCGTTAGAGTCAGAGGTCATTAAGAATTTTCAACACTTCGTTTAAAAAAAAACCTTTTTTTTATTGAGTAAATAAAATGCTGCACTAAATTTCCGCCCTCATTCGGTCATGTAATTAAACAACCGGATCAGGAAACAGAAAAAAAACAAAAACAAAAAACGTTATGGCAAAAAAGGCAAAGAAGGCAGCTAAGAAAAAGGCAGCCAAGCCGGCTAAAAAGGCGGCTAAAAAAGCAGTAAAAAAAGCTGCAAAAAAATCAGCTAAAAAGGTTGCTAAAAAGGCAGTTAAAAAGGTAGCCAAGAAGGCTGCAAAGCCTGCAAAAAAGAAAGCAGCTGCGCCAAAGAAAAAGGCAGCAGCTCCGGCACCCGCTCCCGCAGCAGCACCTGCTCCTGCAGAAGGAACCGGAAACCTGTTCTAATCAGGTCCAAAAGATCAAAAGAGGCTGCTTCGGCAGCCTTTTTTGTTTCACGCCCCTGCTTAAATTTGTAACTCAACACAAGATCCATGGGAAGAATATTTGAAAAGAGAAAGCATAAAATGTTTGCACGCTTTGACCGTATGGCCAAAGCATTTACCCGTATCGGCAAGGACATCGCAATTGCAGTAAAGCAAGGAGGAGCCAATCCCGATAACAACCCACGCCTGCGCATGGCCATTCAAAATGCGAAGGGTCTTAATATGCCCAAAGACCGGGTAGAATCTGCAATCAAACGGGCCTCCTCCAAGGAAGAAAAGGATTTTCAGGAAGTGGTCTATGAGGGATATGCGCCCCATGGCATACCCGTGCTCGTTGAATGCGCCACCGACAATCCGACCAGAACTGTTGCCAACATCAGGCTTTACTTTTCCAAAAATGGCGGCAGCATGGGCAACTCAGGATCGGTTTCTTTCATGTTTGAGAGAAAAGGTGTTTTTAAGTTTGTCCCTTCAGGAATCAATCTGGATGAAGTTGAACTGGATTTAATTGATGCAGGTGCGGAAGACATCCGGCGCGAGGAAGATGAAACCATCATTTTTACCAAATTCACCGAGTTTGGTTCAATGCAAAAGTTTCTTGAATCTAAAAACCTCATCCCTAAAAGTTCTGAACTCCAGTACATTCCCTCAACCACCAAAGAACTTTCAGATGCTGAAACGGACGAGGTTATGGAGTGCATCACGGCCCTTGAAGAGGATGATGATGTTCAGAATGTATATCACAACCTCGCCTGATTCAGTCCTTTAATTAACGGCCAACCGTTAATCTGTTTTCAACCATTCGGTTATTGTATTGCTGGATCATGGCCTCAGCCTTTTTCTTCATAGAATCAACATCTGTTTGCCCTGAGACATCCCTGGTCATAAAAGGATCATTTTTGTAGTCAAAAACTCCAAGCACCTTCTTCCCGTCATACCTGAAGAGATTATTGCCTTCCATAAGCTGGTAGGCCATCCCGGCGAAATTAAATGCATGATCAGGACCGGGATTAAAAAGATCCTTTCCAAAGGCAAGAAATGGCCGGTCATAATTCAGATAGGACAAAATACTCGGTAGAATATCTGTTTGCTGTGCAGTCCTGTTCTGATCGAAAAAAGGCTTCATGCCCCGATGATAAAATATCACAGGTACTGCATACTGACCCCATGGAGTTTTATATGCCGGCATGGTTACCTCGGAAGATACATGGTCTGCTGTTACTACAAACAAGGTATTGTCAAACCATGGCTCGTCTGAAACCTCCTTAAAAAAATGCTTTAAAACCTCATCTGTATACTGCACCATTTTATACATTTTGTTTTCTCCATCCTTGTAGCGGCCAATATGAGAGGCAGGTAACTCAAAAGGATGATGAGAGGAAAGACTGAATACGGCTGCACAAAATGGTGAAGGAAGTTCATTAAGTTCTGCTGCGAAAAATGGAAAAAACTCATGATCCCATATACCCCAGATGCCATCCAGGGAAGGGGTTCCGCTAAACTCGTTTTTACCTATGTACGCGTCAAATCCGGCCTGCTTTGAAAACGCATCAAAACCCATGGACCCGTTAGGAGCACCATGAAAAAATGCTGATTGATAACCCTTTTCCTTCAGAAGAGATGCAATACTGGTTACTCTGTTATTACTGTAGTGGGAAAGAACAAAAGGAACTTCAACAGAGGGTATTGAACTTAAAACAGACGGCATCGCATCAATGGATTTACGCCCGTTCGCAAAACTGTACTGGAAGGTATGAGACTGGGCGGCAAGTGAGTCAAGAAATGGCGTATAACCCTTGTAAGTCTTAGAAAACCTTTGATTATAG
>Ga0315902_10007507_pt1 | contig 14869 bp, 9 predicted proteins | sample LakEriMetagenome_9_FD_203523 | JGI IMG/M metagenome (GOLD analysis project Ga0315902, IMG submission 203523) | Freshwater fungal communities from buoy surface, Lake Erie, Ohio, United States - Buoy 12 MA117 | ecosystem: Environmental > Aquatic > Freshwater > Lake > Lake biofilm | place: USA... | reverse complement strand
GCACGTAAACTCGTCATTCACTCACCAACTCAAAAAAACTCGCAATCGCCATCACCCAAATCGGACCATTAAGCCTTGTAAATTCAAGGCTTGCACAGCCCCGCGCTTATGCTGTGGGATACCTGTGTTAATTTTTCTTCATTTTACGCTGCAGGAATAGATCAATCCCATCCACCAAAGCAATCCAGCTCGCCTCGATGACACTCCCGGAAACTCCCACGGTTCCCCAAGTTTGATCTCCGTGAGATGAAACGATTAGCACCCGGGTTTTTGCCGCGGTGGTGTCTTGGCTGTCGAGGATGCGGACTTTGTAATCGATCAGTGAAACCTCTGCGATTTCAGGGTAAAACGGCAGCAGGGCCTTGCGCAGCGCAAGGTCAAGCGCGTTCACCACGCCGTTGCCCTCGGCAACAGTCAGTTCTTTTTCGCCGTTTACACTGAGTTTCACGGTCGCTTCACAAACCGGCGCATGGCCATCACGATACTGACGGAAACTAACGTGATACTCGTTGGCTTGGAACGATTTCTCATATTTCCCCAGCTCACGACGGATCAGCAACTCGAGCGACCCACCCGCCGCCTCAAAAGAATAACCCTCATGCTCGAGTTCTTTCACCTTGGTCAAAATCGCTGCGGCCTCGGGCGCACCTTTTTCAATTGGCATACCCATCTGCTCGGCTTTGAGCAAAATATTCGATTGGCCGCTTAGCTCAGAAACGAGAATGGTTTGTTCATTACCCACACTCGCCGGAACAATGTGCTCATAGCTGCGGGCAAGTTTCTGTACCGCGTTCACATGCATCCCGCCTTTATGGGCAAATGCCGTGCGACCCACAAACGGCGCTCTTGCGAAATGTGGATTATTCGAAACATCATCGACGAAGAACGATAGGTCCCGCAGTTCTTCCAAACGCGGCACAACTTCGATGCCCATTTTCAACTGCAAGATGGGAATCACCGATGTGAGATTACAATTTCCGGTGCGCTCGCCGTAGCCATTGATCGTGCCTTGCACTTGGATCGCTCCGGCATCAACCGCCGCAATCGCATTTGCCACCGCGAGTTCTGAATCATTGTGCGTATGAATTCCTATCGGCGTCGCCGGCAAATGCGCGCGAACCGCTGCGCAAATTTCCATAATCTCTTTTGGCAAAGTTCCACCGTTCGTATCGCACAACACCAAACATGCCGCACCACCTTCTGACGCCGCTTTCAATGTAGCCAACGCATGCGCAGGTGAATCTTTATACCCATCAAAAAAATGCTCCGCATCGTAAATGACTTCGCGACCATACTTCACGAGATAAGCCACGGTATCCCGGATCATCGCTTGGTTCTCTTCTACGGTGGTCCGTAAAATTTCCGTAACCTGCATCTCCCAGCTCTTTCCAAAAATCGTCACCACTGGCGTATCAGCCTCGATCAACAAACGCACCTGCGCATCCTCCTCGACTTTTACATTCGCACGACGGGTCGATCCAAACGCCGCCAACTTCGCATGCTTCAAATCGAGCTTCTTCGCCTCTTGGAAAAATTCGACATCTTTCGGATTCGAACCCGGCCAACCACCCTCGATGTAGTCGACCCCGAAATGATCCAAATGCCTGGCGATCCGAAGCTTATCGAGCCCAGAAAGCTGAAAACCCTCGCCTTGGGTTCCATCGCGCAAAGTCGTATCGTAAATGTAAACAGGTTTCATAGGTCTACTGCGGGGCGCGTAGGCTAGGCCTCTCGATGAGCGGGTGCAAGGCAGAAGATAGGTGTCTTTGAGCAAAAACTTACCATGCAGCTTCGTTGACAAGTATAACCAGATCCCTACATTTTAGCTTCCCAAGTGCCAAGCATGTCTGAACGTTCAAAAAACTCACAAGAGCACGCCTTCAATTGCCCAAGTTGCCATGGACGTATTGTAATTCCATTCAATCTTCCCCCCACCGCAGGGCCCTGCCCACATTGTCAGGCAGCCGTCACCTCACCCGATTTTCTCGTTAATACCTCAGCCATCGAAGTAGAAGTCGACACCTCAGTGGTAGAAGCTCCCACTCCCACTCCCGCTCCTGCAACCGCTCCCGCTCCTGCAACCGCACCCGCTACTGCCACGCCCAACCAAGCAGCTAAAAAAGGCAATTCCATCGTTCGGATATTGGTATTCCTTCTTATCATAGGTGGACTAGGTGGCGCAGCTTATTTCGTGATAGGCATACTCAGAGCGAAGAACGAGATCAATGAGCCTCTAGGCATCAAATTATTCCCACGTAACTCAACTGAACCCGCCAAAGCTATTATCAATCCCACGATGGAGAAATATTTAGCGGCTTACAGTTTGAATGAAAAAATGGATTATGTTTTAAACGCTGAATTACTTCGTCCGAAAATTGAAGCATTCTACACCAATAGAACCATTGATGAAACCAACACCCCAGCTAACAAGTTTTCAACGGTTCAAATTCCCGAGGCCGATAGTAATAAAGGTTTCACATTACTGCAATACAACCATCCTGAGTCCACGAACGCGACCAACCCATCTAATAGCAACACAAAAGTCTTAGCCTTTCTGAAGGAAACCGAACAAGGCGTGAAGCTCGATTGGGAAGTTTTTGCTCAAACCAAGTATAAAACATTCAATGCTTTCATTAAAAACCCAATCATAGCGAAAACTGAAGTCTTTCGCATGATCGTCACCAATGAGCCAGCGACTAATCCTCCTAACACTCCAGCAAATGATACGAGTTATAAATTTACCGATCCTATCCACAAGGATGACTCAGCCCAAATTTACGTTCTCACCACAACACAAGCTGGACAAGCCCTCTCGAGCTTAGATCAGCAAAGCGCTAAAACAAATGTACCCACTCACCGCACCGCCACCGTCGAACTCATCTGGGCAGGCACTCCAGAAAAACCTCAACTCCAAGTCAACCGTTTCATTTGTTGGGAATTCCTCAATCTCGGAGGAAAAGAAATCGCTGAAATCCCGCCATCGAAATAGGCATTTCGAAATCTCATTATGATTTCGCAGAATCTTTCAACAATTGCAGCCATCGCATCTCCGATGGGCATTGGTGCTATTTCTCTCATTCGCCTCTCAGGTCCCGATGCTCTCCAAGTCGCTGATATCTGCACAGGCGGAATCGCTTCTTCCACCATGCCACGTCTGGCACGTCGTTGCAAAATCCGCGATACCGCAGGCACCATCATCGATGATGGTCTACTAACAGTTTTTCTCGGACCTAACTCTTTCACTGGGGAGGACACGGTCGAGTTCGCCGGCCACGGTGGTATCCTCGTTACCCGCGAAGTCCTCGCCCGCTTCCTCGAATGCGGCGCCACCCACGCTTCACCGGGAGAGTTTTCCCAACGTGCCTTCCTTAACGGAAAACTCGATCTCACCCAAGCCGAGGGGATCATGGATCTCATTTCCGCACAGACCCGCCTCGCCATCCGCGCCGCCCATTCCCAACTCGAAGGCACGCTCGGCAAACGCACCACCGCCGCCCGCGACGAACTGTTAGAAGTCCTCGCCCACCTCGAAGCATGGATCGATTTCCCAGACGAAGACATCGATCCCCAAACCACCATCGAACTCCGCGCAAGAATCGAAAACATCCTCGCAACCATCGATTCCCTACTCGCCACCGCCGATCAAGGCCGCGTCCTGCGCGAAGGCGTGCGCACGGTCATTTTCGGCGAACCAAATGTCGGCAAATCCTCCCTGCTCAATCGCCTCCTCGGCTTCGATCGCGCCATCGTCTCAGACATCGCCGGAACCACGCGCGATACGATCGAGGAAATCATCAACCTCCACGACATCCCGCTCCGCCTCGTCGATACCGCCGGCGTGCGTGAATCCGATGACCTCATCGAATCCCAGGGCATCCAACGCACCGTCCGCCAGATCGAATCCGCCGATCTCCTGTTAGAAGTCGCCGACGCCTCACAACCCCGCCCCGAACGCGCCGTATATCCCTCCAACCACGCAACCCACCTGCTCGTCCTCAACAAATCCGATCTCGGCGAACATCCTTCATGGAAAAACGCCGATGCCATCCGCATCTCCTGTTTGAAAGACGATGGCTTCGAGCAACTCTCCGAAAAAATCCGCACCGCCCTCCATTTCACCGAAGCCGATTTCGGCGAACACGCGGTCGCCATCAACGCCCGCCACCAAGCCTCCCTCAAACTCGCCCACACCAGCTTGCACGCCGCCCTCAACCTCCTCACCGATCACGCCACCAACCCCGAACTAGCCGCCATCGACCTAAGAGAAGCCCTAGACGCCCTCGGAGAAATCCCTGGGAAAGTCGATACCGAAGACCTGCTGGGTGTGATCTTCTCGAGCTTCTGCATTGGGAAGTGAACCGTAGCGGCATCGTGGCGGCGGATTACTTCCGCCATGCCAACTTATTAAGACTGGTATATTGCGACTTAAGGTAGCAGCGATCTTCGGTCGCCGTATTTGGGAAGATCTGCAATGGCGTAGCAGCCGCGCAAAGCGAAAGATCATAAACTCCCCACAATGGGAGATGGAGGAGAGAAGACATACTTTAACTAAACAGAATCTAATGTTAAAACGATATACCAAAATCCTCCACTCTCTGCGTTCTTTGCGCTCTTTGCGGTTAAAAATTCTTCCTCCATCCTTGTCCGCCGTAGCCTAGACGAAGGAGGATCCCCTCACCCGATCTCCCCCTCACCCGATCACTCCCTAACCCAATTCCTCCATCACCTTCCCCCAACTGCGTATCCGTTATATATGATCGGTCTTACTGTTCCCCTTGGTGAACCTCCTTCGATTTCACTTTTCCCTGCGATCCCGATGAAACCTTACCCATATTCAGTGCCACGCTCATCCACTCCTCCACAATCATCTTCTTCACCCGCTCAATCTCCGCACGCAAAGACGAATCAGCACACGCACTGCGCCGCATCCTAGGAAACCCCTCCATGTCTTTTTGTTCCATAAATCCTCAGACACTAAAAAAACCAGCCCATCCGTCAAAAAGCAAATCGACTATCCCAGGTCATGCAAAAACGCCCCTCTTCCGATCTCCCCCTCTCCCGATCCCTGCCAATACCAAAAACCCCAGCTTTGACTACAGTTCCAAGCGTTTAGAGCTTCGCCATTTTGTGATTTATTCACTATCGCTCATCCTGCTTTGCGTCCCTCTCCGACCCCTGCGCCTCCGCGGTGAAAAATTCCAACCAAGAACTAGGAACCAAGAACTCACATTTTGATGTTTAAAGTTTAAAACTTAGCGTTTCTAATCCCCCTGCATGCCTTCAAGCCCATCCCAACCTGGTAAACTCCTCGCCGCCAACCGTGGTGAAATCGCGATCCGTATTTTCCGCGCCGCCACCGAGCTCGGTCTCCGCACGGTTTCCATTTTCGCCGAGGAAGATCGCTTCTCCATCCATCGCTTCAAAGCAGACGAAGCTTACCAACTCGATTCCTCGAAAGGCCCAGTCGGCGCTTATTTGGATTACGAAGGCATCGTCAAACTCGCGAAATCCAAAGGCGTCACCATGATCCATCCAGGTTACGGTTTCCTTTCCGAGAATCCAAATTTCGCGCGCGCCTGCGCCCGCGAAGGCATCACCTTCATTGGACCTTCTCCAGAGTTGTTAGAAAACATGGGCGATAAAACCGCCGCCCGTGCGCTCGCCCACAAGTTCAACGTCCCCACCCTTCCCGGCACCGAGGAACCCATCACCGATCCCGATGAAGCTCTCGAGGTCGCCCATAAAATCGGTTTCCCACTCATCATCAAAGCCGCCTTCGGTGGCGGCGGACGCGGCATGCGCGTCGTAGAAAAACCCTCCCAACTCCCCGGCCTGCTGGCCGAGGCACGCGCGGAAGCTGAGAATGCTTTCGGCAATCCCGCCGTTTTCCTCGAGCGCTACATCAAACGCGCCAAACACATCGAAGTCCAAATCCTCGGCGACCAACACGGCAACGTCGTCCACCTCTACGAGCGCGATTGCTCGGTCCAACGTCGCTACCAAAAAGTTGTCGAAGTCGCACCTGCGATGCACCTCGATCCCAAGATCCGCAAAGAACTCTGCGACGCCGCTGTGAAACTCGCCGATGGCATCGGTTACAACAACGCCGGCACGGTCGAGTTCCTCTACGACATGGATCAAAAGGATTGGTTCTTCATCGAAATGAACCCGCGCATCCAAGTCGAGCACACGGTCACCGAATGTGTCACTGGCATCGACCTCGTCCGCTCACAAATTCTCGTCGCCCAAGGACAATCTCTTTTCGGCGAAGAAATCGCCATCCCCGAACAGGATAAAATTCCCTGCAACGGTTTCGCCATCCAGTGCCGCATCACCACGGAAGATCCTGAGAAAAACTTCGCGCCAGATTACGGCCGCATCCTCAACTACCGCTCCGCCGCAGGTTTCGGCATCCGCCTCGACGCCGCATCTGGCGATGCAGGGTCGGTCATCACGCCTTACTACGATTCGATGTTGGTGAAACTCACCGCCACGGGTCGTTGTTTCACCACCGCCTGCCAACGCATGGATCGCGCCCTCCGCGAGTTCCGGATTCGCGGGGTGAAAACCAACATTCCCTTCCTCGAAAACATCATCGCTGATGAAACCTTCCGCTCCGGCCAAGCTCACACAAAACTCATCGATACCAAAACTGAGCTTTTCAAATTCAGCAAACGCCGCGACCGCGCCACCCGCACCCTCGCCTACCTTTCTGACATCACCGTCAACGGAAATCCAACCGCCAAAAACTACCGCCCAGCAACCATTCTCACGCCCGCGCCAGTTCCCTCTTCAAATCCAAAATCAACAATCGCCAATCATCAATCGGCAATCCTTCTTCGCGAGCTCGGCCCCGAAAAATTCTCCCAGTGGATCATCGATCAAAAACGCCTACTGATCACCGACACCACGATGCGGGACGCTCACCAATCCCTCATCGCAACGCGCATGCGCACCCGTGACATGCTGAACATTGCGGAAAGCTACTCCAATCTAACACCCGAGATGTTCTCTTTGGAAATGTGGGGCGGCGCGACCTTTGATACCTCCATGCGTTTCCTCAACGAATGCCCGTGGGAACGTCTCCGCAGCTTGCGCGAAAAAGTTCCTAACATTCTTTTCCAAATGTTGTTCCGCGGCTCGAACGCAGTTGGTTATTCCAACTATCCCGACAACGTCGTCAAAGGCTTTATCGAGCACGCCGCCGATTCCGGTATGGATATCTTCCGCATCTTTGATTCCCTGAACTACCTACCTAACATGCAGGTAGCCATGGAAGCCGTGCGCGAACATGGAAAATCCATCTGCGAAGCCGCGATCTGTTACTCCGGTGACATACTCAATCCCGCTCGCTCGAAATACGATCTTAACTACTACATCGCGAAAGCCAAGGAAGTGGAAAAAATGGGTGCACACATTCTTTGTATCAAAGACATGGCTGGTCTCTGCAAACCCCAAGCGGCTTACAACCTAGTCCATGCCCTGAAACAGGAAATCGGCATCCCCATCCATTTCCACACCCACGACACTTCCGGCCTCAACGCCGCTTCGGTCATCGCCGCCTCCCGCGCCGGAGTCGATATCGCAGACCTCGCGATCGCATCTATGTCCGGCTCAACCTCCCAGCCAAACCTCAACTCCGTTTGCGCCGCACTCGCATCCTCCGATCAAGATCCGGGCCTCAACTTAGATTCTCTCAACGAAATTTCCGACTACTGGGAGCATGTTCTAACATTTTATAAACCCTTCGACTCCGCACCGCGTGCCGGCACCGCCGAAGTTTACGAACACGAAATGCCCGGCGGTCAATACACCAATCTCCGCGAACAAGCCAACTCCATGGGCCTCGGTCACCGCTGGCGCGAAATCGCCCGCACCTACGCCGATGTCAACCAGCTCTTCGGCGACATCATCAAAGTCACCCCGTCATCCAAAGTCGTCGGCGACATGTGCATGTTCCTCGTCACCCGTGGCATCAAAGCCTCAGACGTCACCAAGATCAAACCCGGCTCCATCGACTTCCCAGAATCCGTGATCGATATGCTCTCCGGCGGCCTCGGCCAACCCGATGGAGGCTGGCCAGCCGATGTCCAAAAAGTCGTTCTCGGCCCGAATCAAAAAATCACCACCAAACGCCCTGGTGAACTCGCAAAGCCAGTCGATCTCAACGAAGTTGCAAAACTCCTTAATCTCCAATCCCCAATTTCCAATCCCCAATCGCAGGATGCGATTTACTCCCACCTAATGTATCCTGGCGTCTACAAAGATTTCCAAGCAACTCTCGCAAAATACGACGACCTCAGTAAACTTCCCACCCCTGCCTTCTTCTATGGTTTGCAGATCGGTGAGGAAATCGAAGTCGAAATCGATCCCGGTAAAATCCTCATCATCAAACTCATCTCCATCGGTGAAGCAGATAACGAAGGACGCCGCACCTTGTTCTACGAACTCAACGGCATGCCGCGCGAATCGGTTATCGTCGATAAATCCCTCGTCAGCACCGCCACCGCCGCCCGTCAAAAAGGCGATCCGTCAGATCCAAATCAAATCTGCGCTCCGCTGCCAGGCATGATCACGGAAATCGTCGTTTCACCCGGCACCGAGGTGAAAGCTGGTGATAAAATCATCACCCTCGAAGCGATGAAAATGCTCACCACTGTCTCCGCCCAAGCCGACGGAATCATCAAAGAAATCCTCGTCAAAAAAGGCGTTCAGGTGGACTCCGATGATTTGTTGGTATTGATGGAAACGTCGAGCTGATGCGCGCCGCAGGCCTTGGACTGCTGGGATCATTCCCAGCTCTCACGGATTGCGCCGATCATCACAGCGATGGATGACAACCTGTTTCCCCTTTCCTCATCATCCGACCAAAAGCTGCGGAGAACCGCAGCAGTCCAAAGCCTACGGCGAAAAACCTCACCGCCCCCACGCCGCCGGATCCAATCCGTAAAACCCACTCATCTCCTCATAAAGCTCCGGCCTCTTCTGCTTCAGTTGTTTTGGCTTTTCAAAAAAGGTCTCCGTCACAACCGCGAAAAACTCGTGCCCATGAGCGGTATGCCTCGCGACTCGATAGCCCCGGAGCTCCATCGGCAGCCCCATCCTCGTGATCTAACTGATGAGCAAATTCATGGAAGGTCACGTTCTCCGCATCGTGAATGTTCCGCGCACCATGCTCAGCGGCCGACCACGATAAAATCACCGTGCCGGTTTCCCAAGATTCTCCCAGTCGATGAACGACTCCCTCCGTCACCACACCATGAGCGTTCTGCTTTTTCATCACGGAGCTGAACGAGCTCGGATAGAGATAAACATTCCGCAATTCCGGATAAGGCTCTCCTTTCCGATGCAGGACCAGCATGCATGCTTGGGCTGAAACGGTTAGAATCATTTCCTCGGTCAGTTCGAGCCCGTTGCATCCCTCAAAACGTGTCGTGCAAACAAAGCTGGCAATCCGCTCATGCAAAAGAGGCCGAAGTTCCTCAGGCAAACACGAATACAGAGGAACATTTTCCTCCAGCATCACTATCCATTCCTCTTTGAAAACGGACGCAACGGGTTCTTCACCGCTGAAGAATTCTTTGATTTTTTGCCACATGATTCGGCTTTTAAATTTAATTAGTCTGTGTTCGTTTGATTGTTCACTTGGTGATATACAATCAATTCAATAAATTGAACCAGAACCAAAATCGCCAGAACGACTCCGTACAATAGGATGCCCATAGTTCCGGCTAATCCCATCGTAACGACGATTACCGCGCAAATGACTCCGACTGGGCGAGCTCCGGAAAATTTACCTCTAAGCCCAACAACCGCAGCAGCAACCAAAGCAAAGAGCCAAGTGACGTCGACGATCCATGGTATGATGTGCTCCCTGTATTTTGAAAGATTCGGACCCCAACCCCAGTGACGATGCTCCAAGCCTCGAATGAAAGCTCCTATGCAAGCCACAAAGGTAAACAATAGCAGCTCTAGCCTATGTTTTGTTGATGGATGCACTCTATTTAGTTTAGTTGAAACGTATTCATTCTCCACGATCCAAAGACACCATATCCAAGGACTCACGCATCCCCAGACTGAATAGATCCCCATTGATGCATCAAGGAATTTCTCATAATGAGTTAGCCTATCCACCGAATCTCAGAGACAGTTTAGTCCACATCGCTCACGATTCGCTTTTATAACTCATCCGCTAGCCTAAATAATAGTCATCATCAAAGCCTCAACTCTTCCAAATCAAAAATCAAAAATTATCAATCGTCATTCATCAATCCAGTCTTTATCTTGGCCGCATAGGTTACTCGGTTTTATTGACGATTGATGATTGTTGAGGTTTGATTTTTGATCTGTAAGAATCCACCCACCCATGAAATTCCCCTTTCTCCTCCCACTCGCACTTCTAACAACCAGTGCCCTCGCCGCGCCTCTAGTTAAACAAACCATCGCCACAGGTCTCAATGATCCCATGGAAATCGCGATTGCCCCCAATGGGGATTTCTACGTCATCGAACGGGAAGGTCGTGTGCTGCGTATCAATCCAAACACGGGTGGTATCTTTGTAATCGGCACGATCAAAGTTCACGCCCTCAGAAGCACAGAGCCGAAAAGCCCGATTGGTCGTGAAGACGGATTACTCGGCATCGCAATCGACCCGGCATTTTCAACCAACCAGCACATCTTTCTCTATTACAGCGCGGCAGACAAATTGGAAAACCGCCTTTCCCGCTTCACACTGAAAGATGGAAAAATCGATTCCGCATCCGAGCTACAACTTCTCATTATTCCAACGGAACGCGATCAAACCGCAACTCATCAGGCCGGCTCTCTGAAATTTGATTCTGATGGATTACTTTATTTGTCCACAGGAGATAACACAAATCCGTTTGCAAGCGCTGGGGTCGCACCCATCGATGATAGAGATGATAAGATATTTTTCGACGCCCAACGCACGGCTGGAAACACCAATGACCTCCGTGGAAAAATCCTACGCATCAAACCCACCAAAACCGGTTACGAAATTCCTCAAGGCAATCTTTTCCCGAAAGGAACAGCCAAGACCCGACCTGAAATTTATGTCATGGGATGCCGCAATCCGTTCCGTATCTCCATCGATCCCAAAACCAAAACCCTCTACTGGGGTGAGGTAGGCCCGGACGCTCAAGCCGATGGCCCTAAAGGACCACGTGGACACGATGAAGTCAACCAAGCCAAAGCCGCAGGAAATTTTGGCTGGCCCTTTGTCATCGCCAACAACAAGCCTTACCCAATTGTTGATTTTTCTAACAATACAATTGGTCAAATGACCGATCCCAATAGCCCGAAAAACCCAGGAAAGAGAAACACCGGACTCACGGATCTTCCACCTGCGCAATCGGCTTTCATTTGGTATCCTTATGCGGATAGCGCGGAATTTCCCATCATCGGAAAAGGTGGTCGCAACGCCATGGCAGGTCCGATCTTCTACCACGAAGCCGACAGAAAATTCAACATCCTGAGCAAGGAAGATAACAAAACGCTACTCAACTACGATTGGATGCGTGGCAAAATTTTCAAAACCAAACTCACAGAGGATGAGAAGTTTGAAAAAATGGAAATCCTGATGGAAAAAATCGTCCATCCCATGGATTTGGAAATGAACAAAGATGGTTCGCTCGTGCTGCTTGAATACGGCTCAGATTGGTATTTCAATAAGAACGGTTCAGTTTCTAACTTACTTCCTGATGATGGCAACAAGCCACCTACTATCACCATCAAAGCCACTCCTGACGTAGCCAACGGTTACTCCGTAGATAAAGCCAGTGATCCAGAAGGTAAACCGATGGTCGTCTCATGGTATGTTACCGAGGACACAACGGAACGTAATCTCGGAACTGGCTCAAACATCGTCCTACCAGCAGGAAAATTCCAAGAAATCCGTGCCGTCGCAAAAGATGAGAACGGCGCAATCGCTATTGCCCGCATTTCTTTAACCCATGCATCGGAACTGAAATCGCTTAAACTTGAACTCGGTAAGACAACTCAGAAACCAACCTTTGGTGATAAATTGAAATACAAAGTCACCGCCGAGCAAAACCCAGATCCCAAAAACCTCAGCATCCGAGCTCGCTACGTCCCGCCGACAGGGCATGATTCTGGCGGTCCAAAGTTTGAGCCAGAACCCGCTGAACTCGCAAAAGCCAACCAATGCTTGGCTTGCCACCAAGTCGACACAACTTCCGTAGGCCCAGCTTACTTTGATGTCGCGATCAAATACCGCGATCAAAAAGACGCGAAGGATTACTTGATCAATAAATTGAAAACTGGAGGAAGCGGCGTTTGGGGTGTCGTCCCTATGCCTCCTCAAGCAGCTTTGAAACCTGACGATGCAAACCAACTTGTCACTGCCATTCTGGCATTGGCGAATGGAGCAAATGAAGTCACAGGCAACCTCGAAGGAGAAATCACCTTACCTCCAAAATTCGATACCGAACTAGGTGGCGCATGGGAAATTTCTGCCGAAGCTACCGGCTATTCACCTTCGAAAATTCGCATACCAGCGAAGTGACTCGGTTATCGGTGAACCAAGAACCTCTTCCCTATTCCCCACTCGGGAAAATCTGCTCCAACGGCGTCTCCACATGCTCATCCATCCACTTCTCTAGCGCAGGACGCATCGAATCGGTCACCTGGGGATACTCTCTGGAAACATCCTCCAAACTGAAATTCACTCCTTCCCTTCGGAACAATCCAAAGTGACGTTTTCCTTCAATGGTCGGCGTACAGATCAATTTCCATTTCTCGGTCGCCAAGCAACGCTGCTTCGCTTCTACCAATGGCTGCTCATACTCTTTCTTCAGCACAAACTGATAATTGAACGACTCAACAATATGTGTCATCTGATCCATCGGCGGAAGTTTGGGGCGCTCGATGCCTTTTACTCGGAACTGGATAAATGGAAACCCAGTTTCGCCATAGAACGCGCGACTCTTCGGCGTCTCACTTCCATCCAACCATTTTGAAAAACTCTGCCCTTCCCAGTTCGATGGCTTTTCGACTTTGAGCAAATCAGCAAGGGTCGGCAAAATATCAATCAGCCTAACTTGCTCAGGAATCGTGCGTGCTTCCGTATTGGGCAGTTTCACGAGCAAAGGAATGTGGTTCGCCTGAAGTCCGCCGTTAAACGTCAGGCCATGACCCAAAGTCACACCCTCTTCGTAAAGATTATCTCCGTGATCCGCAGTGATAACAACGATGGTGTTATCTGTGAGACCGCTTTTTTCAAGAGCCTTTAAAATATCACCGACATTGTCATCGAACTGCCTCGTGCAGCCATCATACAAATCTCTGATCTGCTGAATTTCCTTATCCGGGAGTGCCTTCCATTTGTTTTCTAAATCCGTCCCTCCGATGAATTCATCGATATCAAACGCAACTCCGTTTTTGTTAGGACCTTCGTAATCGGGATTGGTGAACATGCTCGAATACGGCTCGGGATTCCGATATGGCAGGTGATTGCAGGAATAAAACACATGCCAGAAAAACGGCTCGCCAGTTTTTGATGCCTCATCCAAGCGCTGTATCACCCGATTCGTCACCACTCGCGGCGTCACAAATTGAGCGAACGAACCCAGCTGCGGAAAAATGTCATAACCGATTTCATGATCGAAATAGAGTGGGATGACGAAATGTGCCAAGACCACAGCCTGGCTCATGTAGATTTTGAAATTATCAAAACTCGATACGGAAATATGCTCAAATCCCAACGGCATCACTTCGTAATACCCCGCGCACCAATCACCGATTGCCGCGGTGTCGTAACCCTCTTTGCGTAAAATTTTCGCGATCGGAGATATACTCGCCCTCGCAGCATTCACGGTTTCCTCGCAAGGATACATCTGTCGAAATCCATGTGTGTGAGGATATTGCGAACTCATTAAACTGGTCCCAGACTCCAGGGTGGATGCAATCGGCGTCAGGCAATTTGACATATTCACCGAACACTTAGCCAGCGCATCAATGTTCGGAGAAACCCCAGCCGCAGCCGCACCATCTTTACGGCGCGATTCATATCCCGTATAACCCAACTTATCACCTCGTAACGAATCGGAACCGATGATGATCACATTCATTCGCTTCGAATCTTTCTTTTCCTCCGAGGCATCCAAGCGAGCAGGCTCTGGACTGAATTTCAAAACTAGAAATACACTCAAACACAGCACCACCACACCCGCAGCAATACGCGTCCTTTTCCCAAGATAACGATAATACCACCAAACAGCGTAAGCCAAGATCAGCCACGGTAGAACTGTGAAAATCCCAAAGAACACCGCAGGCTTCACGCCATCAGGCACGACATTCAAAATTTCAAAATACCAATAACCAAATTTCGCATCATCTAAGAAATACGGCCGCGTCTTGACCAGGCGTAATGTGAAAAACCCATGAATAAGAAAACTTCCCAACACCCCCGCCACCACATCCACCCACCAAGTGCGAACGGGCATTTTTTTTCCCAACATCAAATCTACCAAGGGACATAAAACCACAAAAAAAAGAATTAGTAGTATCGCGTAGCCTAGCAGCACATACAGATTCTGCATGACCAGAAAGTCCATGTATTTATCCTGCGCCAACGCGCTGAACTTGTTCTTCATCGACCCCGATCCGCTGCTCAGACGCACAACTGCAATCACGTATTGAAACGCAAAAAATAGGCTCACCCCTCCGATGATTCTCAAAACATACGACCTCGTGATTTTTTGTTGAATTTCTGACATCACTTTTTAACCTCTCGAGAATTAATTATTAACCACCGGGGCGCTACAACATCTTCAATCAGCACCCCGCTCTTTGATTGCAAACCTTCTTGCAAATTCAAGCGCAACAACAT
>Ga0315902_10007505_pt1 | contig 14870 bp, 12 predicted proteins | sample LakEriMetagenome_9_FD_203523 | JGI IMG/M metagenome (GOLD analysis project Ga0315902, IMG submission 203523) | Freshwater fungal communities from buoy surface, Lake Erie, Ohio, United States - Buoy 12 MA117 | ecosystem: Environmental > Aquatic > Freshwater > Lake > Lake biofilm | place: USA... | reverse complement strand
AAGGAAGAAGCGGATGGGGAGGGATTCGAACCCACGGTAGCCTTACGACTACTCCGGTTTTCAAGACCGGTGCATTAAACCGCTCTGCCACCCATCCAACAGCAGTCGCTTATTCTATCGTTTTGGCGGAGTTCTGTTAGTCCATACTCCAAATTTTAGTCCGCAACAGGGCCAAAGCGACACCGTCGACAAAAGTAGTACCGCTCTTCTAGATTTGCAGGGATTCTTTGCAGGGATCACGAACTAGACTTGGACCGGATGACGGTTCTAATAAAAAGTAGTCGTTACTGGGCTACGCTGCCGGGCGCTGGTGATGATCAAGAGTATAGTACAATTTCCCCTTCGCTTGCCAAAATCTTCTTTCTGTAATTCACCATCCTGACGCTAAATCGAACTGATGACCAACTCGATACCCAACTCCATCCAGCCAAGCACTTCTAGACTTGTATCTCTCGATCAGTTTCGGGGGTACACCGTGGCCGGGATGTTCCTAGTCAATTATTTTGCGCATTTCACGGTCTGCCCTCAGGTGTTGCGACATACGCATGATTACTGTAGCTATGCTGACACGATCATGCCTCATTTTTTGTTCGCAGTCGGCTTTGCATTGCGTCTAACATTCGGTAGACGCATGCAAACGCAAGGGTCTGTGTCCGCGTACTGGCGCATGTTTCGCCGCATGCTCGGGTTGATACTAGTGTCCTTGATAGTCTATCAAGTCGGCGCACGTGCTCAGAATTGGCAACAACTGGAAGATATGGGTTTTTGGAATGCGATCAAAGACCCACTCAAACGTGAATGGTTCCAGACATTGATGCATATCGCCGTTACGACGCTTTGGATCCTACCCGTGATTCACGGAAAAGTCTTGACTAGGGTTTACTGGTTGCTGTTTTCTGCCGGGGCTCACGTCGTATTGTCCTACTGGTTCAACTTCACGTGGGTCAACTCTCCACCCAGTGGAATTGATGGTGGACCGCTTGGCTTTTTGACCTGGAGTATTCCAGCGCTGGTTGGCTCCTTCGCGTGCGACGCATTTGTGAATTGGAATCAACCGGGGAAGTCCGTGTGTCAACGCATTGCATCTATGGCGGCCATTAGCTTTGTCTTGATGCTGGCAGGATACGCATTTTCGTGCGGTACTCGTTTTTATGACGTGCCTGTCGACAAAGTTGAAATGTATCGGTCCGTAAAGCTGGCACGCGATCCGGTTTGGCCATTGGCTGTTCGTGTTCGAGACAAACTAAGCAACGCAACCTTGGTCGATATTCTTGCTGAACCACCTTTTGTGAAACCGCCGAGTCACACCGAACGCAAATGGAATTATTGGATGATGAGTCAACGGGCGGGTACTCTTTCCTATTTGGTCTTCGCAGCTGGATTTTCTCTGCTGGTTTATATCGTCTTTTTTATTGTTTGTGATCTCTGGGGGCTTCAACTACCCTTCTTTCGAACACTCGGGACGAATGCGTTGTTGGGTTACGTTCTTCATGGAATGGTTAGCGATGCTGTCCAGCGTTTTGCTCCTAAAGATGCACCGAGTTGGTATGCCTACGGCAGTTTGGTACTCTTTTTCGGGATCAATTGGCTGATACTCCGAAGCTTCGAAAAACAAGGGATTTTTCCTCGAGCCTAGACGGACCAGCATAAACCATTGAGTTCAATGGAGAAATCAGCCTTCGTGATCTCAATGCAAGTGAGGTCGACGCGCTTCGGACCGACCGATAGTCTATGAATCTCGTGGCCTGCCACTTCGATGCTCACTCATGAAATCAACACCTTGAACCATTCTCGTTCCGTTCGTTTCGCCATCCTCGCCTTGATCGGGGTGAATGCTCTTTGGGGGCTGTCATTTCCCGTGATGAAGGCGCTCAATGAGATCATGGATCGAAGACTCGAGGTATCGTCCGCTTCCATGTCGATGACGTATTCAGTGGCATCTTCTGCGGGGATGATCACCGTTCGTTTTTCTATGGCGATGTTGTTGATCACGATACTTCTTCCGAAGCTGGTGCTAGGTGCCAAAAAGGAAGAGTGGATTGCAGGGTTTTGGATCGGGCTGCTTTTCTGTATTGGATTAGTGCTTCAAGTGATCGGGTTATCCACGATTCCAGCATCGCGTAGTGGTTTCTTGACTAGCCTGACTGCAGTATATACCCCGCTCATGTACGCAGTCATGACCAAACGCTTACCGTCGCTTCAACTTTGTATTGGTATCCTACTCGCTTTGATCGGCGTTGCGACGTTGTCGAATGCGTTGACATGGATACTACCCCAGTCCGAAACAACAGTGACAGAGACAACGAACATAGTCCCGCTCAATTGGGGAGACTTGTGGACAACGCTTGGTGCGATCTTTTTTAGTATTCAAGTTCTCTTGATTGATCACTTTGGTAGTCGCTATCGATCCGCATCCTTTACGCCTGGCATGTTTGCAACCGCAACGCTCGTGGCTGCCGCGATCTTTATCGGAATTCAGTTTTTCCCTCCGGGGGATGCTTCGAGCATTGAGTTATCCAAGTGGACATCATTGCTTGTGCAACCTGCATTTCTTGGCTTGGTCTTTTTCCTGGCACTTTTTTGTTCGCTCATCTCTTTTCTTGGGATGAACACCTACCAACCCTACATCACAGCATCCCAAGCGTCTGTCATCTACAGCACGGAACCATTGTTCGCGTCGCTTTGGGCGATGATTCTGCCGGGTGTGATCGCGAGCTTCATCCCTCTGATCTATCAGAACGAATCGGCGACTTGGCAGTTGATCGTCGGTGGATTGTTCATCTTGGCAGCGAATGTGATCGCTCTTTGGCCTACCAAAGCCGATAGAACGGAAGCAGAGTCAGCGATGTAGCAACAGACTTAGGTCGGTTGCGCATTGAGTCTACGACTTAGGATGAGACTTCATCAGGCATACAACGAAATGCTTGCGGCAAATAGTGAATCAAATCTGTCGCCAACGTACTGGGTGTCCCAAGTTCTCGATGCGCGATATCGGCTGCCAATCCATGCAAACAAACGCTGAAAACCGAAGCATCCATGGCGTTCATTCCTTGGCATACGAGTGCCGTAATGATGCCGGTCAGTGCATCACCGCTTCCGCCGACGGCGAGGCTTGGATTTCCTGTGCGATTTTCATAACAACGTTCACCGTCGGTAACCCAAGTCTTTTGCCCTTTGAGAACAATAATCACATTCCATTGTGCGGCAAGCGTATTCGCTTTTTCTATTTGGCCAATGCGGTCGTGAGAATCCACCCCGCAAAGACGTTCCCATTCCCCAGGATGTGGAGTCAGGATTCGCTTGCTCGTCGATGCACGCGGCGTTAATCCATCTTCTGGGCTGTTCTCACTCAACGCATTAAGTGCATCCGCATCGCATACGAGCGTGTTCGGCCATGCTTGATACAAACTTCGGACGAGTGCGTCTGTTGCGCTCGATCGCCCTAGCCCTGGGCCGATCGCAATAGTGCACCGTTGGTAGCGATTGGTATGCAACAGAGTTCGCAAATGCGTGTCTGCTTGATGCCAATCCACCCCAATCGTCATGTAGCATGGGTCAGTAGACGCTGCTACGATTTGCATTGAATCAGGAACCGCGACCGTAACGAGTCCCGCTCCGCAACGGAGCGCTGCACGGCCTGCGATGATCGCTGCGCCCGTCATACCCTTCGCCCCCCCGACAACGACGGCGTGACCAAATCTACCTTTGTGATCGCTTGGTAATCGATCGGGTAAATGTGGGACAGTAATAGATTTCATCGTTAGCGTGGGTCCGAAGCGCGACCGTCAAGCATTTGAGAACGGGGCAGATACTTACAAAGCAAGATCCCCAAAAAGTACAAAAACAAAAGTGGAACGGCCATCGCGACCATACTGGTCCAATCACCGCCTGGTGTCAAAACCATCGAACCAGCCGCGATGGCAAAGGCGGCGATGCGCCACTGCTCGATGTACGTTTTGACCGTCATGATTCCAAGCCGTTCGATGACGAGCATTACCAATGGCAATTGAAAAGAAATACCAAAGCCTAGCGGCAAAAGCAAAGCGAAGGACATGTAGTCTTCGAGTCGCGGTGTCGTACCCACGCCCATCATCGAGTTGAAGTTGATCAAGAAAGTGATCACGATCTCGAAAACCACAAAGAACGCGAACATCGCACCGACGAGGAAAAGTCCGACACTGGAAGGAAGAAAGAAGTAGACATATCGACGTTCGTGAGGGTACAGCCCCGCGGCCACGAACCCCCACACATGATAAAAGATTCCAGGGCTCGCAACAATAAAGGCAACCATCAATGCAGCCTTGAACCAAATGAACATTCCCTCCTGCATTTTGAACGCTTCTGTTTGCGCCTTGATCGGCTGGAAAATACGAAGCTCAACCATGCGATCCTGGTTGGGCAATCCTAGCGAGTCAGCCTTCCCATATTTTTCCTTCATCGATTGTTTCTTCGCGAGCGACGATTCAGGTGCAAGATCTGACTTCGGAACGCTTGCAGCATCAGGCCGAGTCAATTCTCGAAGTCGATCGATGTCGACTTCGAAAATCATGCTAGATTTCTTACTCGTTTCCATCCATGACTTGAATTCCGCATCGACCTTCTCACCGGTCGTCTTTTCCATTTCGGCGACGTTGAGGTTGATTGCATTCTGCTCGATCGCAGCCTCCAAGGGAGTCTGAACGTACCTTACGACCGAACTAGCCAACGGCACACCGACGAATAGGCCTCCCAACAGCCACATCGACGCCTTGACCAAAGCGCCGCGCAGCTCCTCAAGGTGGTCTCCGAAGCTCATGGAGCTTTTTTCAAAAAGATCGTCCGATTTCTTTAGGCCTAGGGTGCTTTTCAGCATGTCTCATCTCTCCGATAACATATAAGGTGCTCTCTAGCTTTGTTCCGACAGCAACTTTTGGCAATCCATGTTTTTACCAGATCACCCACTTCGTTTTGACCCGATCTTCCGTTCCTACATCTGGGGAGGAGAGCGACTCGCATCCCAATTAGGCAAAAAACCGCCTGCTTCAGGGATTTGGGCCGAAAGTTGGGAGATCGTTGACCATCGCGAAGGTGAGTCCTGCGTGTCCGAAGGGCCATTCCAGGGTTGGACAATTCGTCAATTAATTGAGTCCTTTCCTATCGAAATTACCGGTTATGACACTCCCAGGGATAGATTTCCCCTATTGCTCAAGTATCTCGACTGCCAACGAGTCCTAAGCGTCCAAGTGCATCCAGACGACGAATACGGCTCCAAAATGGACACACCCGACCGTGGAAAAACAGAAGCGTGGTATGTCATTGATGCAGAGCCCGGCGCAGTTCTTTATGCCGGACTGAAGGAAGGAATCGACCGTCCGACGCTGGTCAAGGCGATCGAGGAAGGGCGAACCGAGGACTGTTTGCACGTCCTTTACCCGAAAGCTGGCGACTGCGTTTTCATTCCCGCCGGAACCGTTCACGCCTTGGGGGCAGGCCTACTGGTCGCTGAAATTCAGCAGGCGAGCGATTGTACATTCCGGCTCTTTGACTGGAATCGAGTCGATAAAGATGGTAAACCCCGAGCACTTCACGTTGAACAAGCTGTCGAAGTGATCGACTATGTTCGTGGACCGGTTTCGTTTGCCAAATCCTGGGAAGAAAGTGACTCTTCCACGGCATCCAAGTATTCGACTCTGTGGCGGTCGTTAGTAGAATGTGACAAGTTTCAATTGAGCGAGGCGACATCGACATCGCCATTACCACTACCCTCCAATCGAGTTTCTATTCTGACCATCCCGAAAGGTTCTGCAACTCTGCGCTGCGGCGACACTTCGCTGGAACTCCAGCACGCAGAAACCGTACTTGTGCCCGCCGCCTGCAAAGATTCCATTCTGCAGTTGGGACCAGACTCGATCGCACTTCTGTCGACACTTCCCAATCCTTGAGAGCCGATCCTGTGTTGCGAACGAATATATCACAACTGCGAGTCCAACGCTGGGCGCTCCTCGGATTCAATCCATGGCATCGCGTGCTGCTTCGTCAATCGATCTCCGAGGCAGCAAACGAACAAGGTATCTGTACGCAGTTTGATGCACACGACCATGAAACTGTCGCGTCGATTCACCAGAATGAACTATTGAAGTTGGTTTCCACTTCTCATGTCCTTGTCATCACGAAAGAAACATTTCTCGCGGCAAGTCCATCGCATGAGCAACCGCTGGCTCGCTCGCTGCCAAAGGATCAAATCGCGATCCTTTGGGATTGGTCGGCTCTCGGACTAGAAGCACTTTCCTGGGCGACCTGCGTTGGATTTGGCGGAGTAATCTTCGATATTGCAACACTTCGAAGCTGGTCGAGCATCGCGGTACAACGAGGAGTGAATTGCCTCGAAGAACCGCACCCGATTCTCTCGAAAATCCAATCGCTATCATTAACTCGAGTCGGAACTCAGGCATGACAAGAACAATATTGGTCACCGGAGCTGCCGGTTTCATCGGATTTCATTCGGCTCTTCGTTTCTTAGCTCAAGGGGAACGAGTAGTCGGAATCGACAACTTGAACGACTACTACGATGTTCAATTAAAGCAGTCTCGCTTGGATCTTTTGCTACAAGATCCGAATTTCACGATGTACCGTACTGATCTTCAAGATAGAACAGCAATCGAAAGAGTGTTTTCAGAGAACTCTTTTGACAGAGTCGTACATTTGGGCGCGCAAGCCGGGGTGCGATATTCGCTTGTTAATCCCTACAGTTATGTCGATTCTAACATATCAGGAACTTTGACCATCCTCGAGGGTTGCCGACATCACCGCGTGCCTCATCTGGTCTACGCCAGCAGTTCGAGTGTGTACGGCAATAACACGAAACAGCCTTTCTCTGTAGAAGATTCCGTCGATCATCCCATTAGCCTTTATGCTGCGACCAAAAAAGCCAATGAGCTGATGGCCCACACTTATTCGCATTTGTACGGGATTCCAACGACCGGATTGCGATTCTTCACCGTTTACGGCCCGTGGGGGCGACCCGATATGGCGATCTTCAAGTTTACAGACGCTATCCTGGCAGGGCGATCCATCGATGTCTACAACGGAGGTGCAATGAAGCGAGACTTCACCTTTGTCGACGACATTGTAACGGCGATCGTTCGCGTGACCGACCGAATTGCCGAACCCGCTAGCGAATTTGATCCCGACCATCCCGATCCTGCCACCAGTTCAGCACCCTATCGGATCTACAACATCGGCAATCACCAACCAACGAACTTGTTGGATTTCATCGCCGTTTTGGAGCGGGCCTTGGGAAAAACAGCGGTCAAAAACATGCTGCCGATGCAACCTGGCGATGTAGTTTCCACCTATGCAGATGTCGAAGCTCTTCAGAAAGCAGTTGGTTTTTCTCCTTCGACTTCCCTTGAAGTTGGTGTCGATAGATTCGTCAGCTGGTACCGCGAATACTATCGCGTCTAGTTTGACTCTGGACTCGTCTTACATTTTCTGAGCTGCATTACATTCATGACGTCGACCTAGCCGGAATCGTGATTCGGCAAGTCGTTCCGACATCTGTCGGACATTCGAAGGTGATAGTGCCGCCGACTCCATGAATCACGTTTCGCGTTAAGAACACACCCAGCCCCATCCCTTGCCCCACTTCTTTCGTGGTGAAGAAGGGTTCCCCAATCCTTCTCGAGACTTCATCGGACAACCCCATACCGCGATCGATGACCTCCATGTGCCAGATTCGTTCCCCATAGATCGAATCCGTTTCTTCGCTTATGCGAAGTAATACCTTCTCATGTGGAGAAGAAGCATCCAATCCGTTTTGCAATAGATTCCGAATAGCTTGGGCGACTGCCTGTTTCGGTAAGATAGCCATTCGTTTCGAAAGCGAGGGAGGCATCTCGACAATGACTCGATGCGGTTCTCGCATCGGCTCGATTGTGGTTTGCACAATTTCTTGCAACGATACCGAATTCAAATTCTCCGCAGCCGCTTCCCCGGCACCACTCTTCATGCGATGCAAAATCTCACGGCAACGATTGAGCTCTTCTCGAATCAACTCCACATCTTTCCGAACACTTGATGATACGTCGTACTTGTCCAAGCTTCTCGAAAGCTCTTTCGCGACGACCGCAATCGTTGAAAGCGGACTTGCTAGTTCATGCCCAGCGCCGGCCGCTAAGGTTGCCATCGCTTCCAATCGCCGAGCTCTCTCTCGCTCTTTCTCCGCAATAGCTAACTGACTTTCCCTTTCCCGCAACTCTCCTGCTAGCATCGTGACAAAGTACGTGATTACGCAACAGCACATGGAGAAGGCAACCAGGAACGCAAATTTCGCCACTCCCCATGCGGATTCATCCGCCAACGGTGAGTTTCCAATCTCCGAAACCGATATCGCAGAGTTCAATAACAAGATGATTCCCCCGATTGACATCGTTGAGATCCACCATGCAAGCGACTTCGGAAGTATCATTCCGGCGATCGCGATATTCGCAAAATAGAATAGCAAAAACGGATTAGAGGCCCCACCGGTAAAGTAGAGCAAACCTGTAAGTGTCAAAACATCCATCGAAAGCACTGCCGTCAGCGCACGGTTGCCGATGGTGTCGTCGCTGAAAGAACGATTGCGAGAGGCTGCCGCTAACGTTTGATTGCGATTGACCGTAGGTGAGGTCGCACAACGCGTCAATCGTCTGGACCAATACCACATCCCTACATTAGTGACTGCTGTCCATCCCACGAGAATGAGCAATGGCAGGAGATCCAAGTGGATTCGAAGAAGAAACTCAACAATACCAATGACCGTCAACTGACCAATCACGGCCACCCAACGCAATTGCGTCAACCAAATCGCTGTTGAGATGTGAGGATCAGCGATTGCATAATGTCTTCGATGGGGCAAATGATCCACTCCTAGATAGCTGCCAAATCTGCTGACCATGCTTCAATAAGAGCAGCAGGTGCCACCATGCGATCCACGTGCTCCTTCGCTTCCAAGCAACGTTGGATACACTGCAATTTGGGTTCTGGGGACATGCCCCTTTGAAGCAATAGATCTCGTAACTCCGCTCGATAATGCTGTTGTGCGAACTCGATCAGTTGCTTCAACCGTTCCCGCTTTGATTGTGACTCTGAACCCACCGACTCTACATTTGCTTGAATTGCCTTTGCAAACTTGATGAAATCCATAGGCCTCTCGGACAATTGGCGAATCATCTCTCTTTGGAATTCTCGAAGCTCTTCGTCGAGCAACACATGAAACGAGGCCATGGATCCGTTTGCTTTCCTGGCGATCTGGTGCGCCTCATCCGCTTCCTCGGTCAACCCCTGTCGCATCGCCAACGTCGCCAACTCCACCTGCGACAGACCTTGAAAACGCACTACCTGGCATCGAGAGCGAATTGTCGGCAACTGTCGCTGAAGACTGGTGCTTATCAAGAAGATAACGGAACCAGGAGGGGGCTCTTCGAGCGTTTTGAGGATACTGTTGGCTCCTTCTACCCCAATCGTGTCGGCATCGTCGACGATCGCTATCTTACGACGACCTGAATAGGGTTTCATACGGATCTCATAACAGAGCCCTTCTCGCATACGAGCTTCTTCGCGTCCGATGAATTGATCTATCGACAACGCCGTTTTGTCTGGGTCTCTGGCAATCTGTATAAAATCGGGATGCGTTCCCGCTTCGATCTGCACACAAGTTTCACATTTTCCGCATGGAGCAAAGTCCGCCGGGGACGCGCTAGTACACAACAACGTCTTTGCAATCATCTTGGCGAACGTACGCTTGCCAATCGCTTCGGGACCCACCAGGAGAAATGTGCTTGCTAATCGATCGTGCTGGATCGCGTTCTTGAACCAGCCTTGCTGAAGATGATGGCCTACAAAGTATTGCCAGTCCATGGATCAATCCTGAAGCAAGAAGACTGGTGGCAGTTTGAGCCTCAGCCCTGCAACCGTACATTTGCCAACAAAGTCCGATTGCAACCTTTGTCTCTGCTCTTCCAGTTTCTGCACCTTCGCAAGTTCCGGTCGGAGTGAATCGAGCTTCCCCACATTGGGAAGTCCTCCTCGATCCTGGGCAAGCAATTCCTCCAAACGCTTGATGGCTAGGCTTTGTGAATCAAATTGAGTACTGGAGAGAAACTGTTTTCGAAGCTCCGAAAACCGCTGCTTCCATTCCTCTGACTGTTGCCAGGATTCGTCAATCGCCGCGTATCGAGAAGTAAATAAACTTGACGCCGCTGGCCACGCTGCCCGCGTTGTTTCTAGCTGTGTCATGATGGTCTGGAATCGAACCGCCATCGAAAAAACAAGCCAAAGCAAGAACGCAAGCACCAAGCTGAAGGGAATGACGAACAAACGTCCTGGAATGCCTCTTGGCAAATCTTTTTGATTACCTCTATCCATAACCGTCTTCTAAAAGGGTGAGTCCATCCCAACCCGAAGCTTGAGCGAACGGCAGATGGAATGTACCTACCACTTTGGCTTTTGTCGACTCTGTCACTCTCGCACTCTTTGGTTTGCGATGTGACAAAGTTTTACTTTAGGAACTCGATCTACGCCAAATGCGACTATGCCGATTGTGACTATGCCGATTGTGACTATGCCGATTGTGACTATGCCGATTGTGACTATGCCGATTGCGATCCGCCACCGTGGATGGTGTAGTTTTTCAGCGCGGTCATCTCTTCCGCCACACTACTACCGTCGGGAGTATCATCCGACTTCAAATCAAACCAGCTTTCCTTGAACTTTACAAAGCCAGCTTCGCCACGTGCTGCCAGCCTCATTGCAACGTTGGAAGTCAGCGCGATTACCGCGTCAGCCATCGCTACCTCAGGGTGGCACTTGGGTCGATTCATTGGATCGGGATTGCGGATGCAATAAGCCCAATGCTCAATTTCTTCTGTGTAGCCACGACTGATGGGGCCGAGATTGATCGAGGCCTTCGCTGCCGGAGCAGAGGAACCACCACTCGCCTGCGTATCCAAAGCGTATCCACCCTTGGCCGACTTGACTCCGGCAGCCGCTCCCGTATCCGAACCGGCGTAAAGGAGGACCTCCTGTTCCTTGTCGATGATCATCGTACCCTTGCTACCCATGACGACCTCGCCGTAACCACCATAACCGTTGCCGTTGATGGAGGAATACGTCACGACGATCTTCTTGTTTGGATCGGCATCGTATCCAGGGATGTTTTTCACATTTGGAATACTGTATCCAGCATCGAACTTGTCGTCATACTCTGGACCGGGGAATTCAAACGAGCAGTAGACGTGGTCATCGCACTCTCGATCAAGCGGGAAGATATGCCTTCCACCCACCGCGTGGACTGTTAGTGGATGGGCCTTTTTGCCGTCCTTTCGAAGGGCGCTACAGAAAATGGTTGCAGCATCGAGTTGGTGGCTTCCAAGTTCTGCCATCAACCCGCCACCGGTTCGCTCGAAGATTCTCCATCGAACGAGTTCTTCGATCGCGGGTCTATCTCGTTTTCCAAGTTGCTTTGCGAGGTAACCGAACTTTTCGGCATCGACATCGATATCCTTCATCCATGCGTCCCATTGAGCAACCTTCTTCGTCAATAGGTCGATGTCTGCAGCTGTCTTAGCTTTCTTTAGATCTTCTTTCCACTTGTTTAGTTCTTTCAAGACAATACTGTCCTTCGCATCCTTTCCTATTTCACCACCCGGCAATGGTGGCTGCCACGAATCCTTGCCTGGCAAGTTTCCTCGGTGCCATTGGGCACGAATGTGATGAAGCTGGCCGATCAGGCCCCACTTCAGCATGTGAACAGCGTTGTCATACAAAACACTGTAATGCCGTTGGTGACCAGTCGCGAGATGGATCGGCTTTCCGTTCTGATCGGAACTCATTTCAGAAACTCGGCCCATGACTTTGCATTGTGCAATATTGTGAGCCATCAGTTTTTCTGTCAGCACGTGCTTGTTCGCCATCATCGCTTTGACTGCGATCGGGGCATGCAAATGAAGCGGGAGCGCAATGATGACAGCTTCGATATCCTTATTTTGCAGCAAGGCATCAATACCTCCATTGGACGCATCGTAAACCTTGACGTTTCGACGTGCTTCATCCTCGCTGGCATACTTGTATTGTTTGATCAAGCCTGGTCGAGCTGTGTTCGCCGCTGGCGAAGACCAATCACCGTGAAAAGCGCGATGGATGCTGAACGGGCGTATGTCGGCAATTGCCTTGACAGTTACATATTCGGGATTGCAACCACCGATGAGCACATTTCCCTCATCGCCCGTGCCTATCACTCCCACTCGAATGGGATCCCCCACCTTTGCATAGCCAAAGTACATGGCGCCGAGTCCGGCGCCGGAGACCGCTCCCGCAGCCATAACTCCTTGCATGAACTCGCGCCGCGTGAAGCCTACAGCCTCATAGAAGTTATTCTGTCCGGTCGTTCGTTCTTCTGGTGTTAGTTGATTCATGATTTTGCTCCGCTTAGGAACCTATGTTGGTATTCGAAAATGAAATAAGGTTTTGGGGATACGAAACTATCCGACTTCTACAGACTTCTTGCGATTCCAGAAACTCCAAGGCAAGAAATCGAGCCCTGCAAAACGTCCGGCATCTGCAAACGCGAGTACAAAACAGCCAACCATTTCTATCGCTTGATAGTAGGTTGGTTGTGTTCCGGGGTAGCCAGGGAATTGTGTCAATACGACCGACGCCAAAAAAATACCCGCAGCCAATGCGGCAATCGGAGTGAGCAAACCTAGCATCAATAGGATTCCGACCGACATATCGAATATGGGCAAGTACTTGTCTACCAAGCGAACGTCGATCGGCCCCGCGTCTGGCATTCGCAACTTTTCGTATCGCACTTCTTTACCGACCTGCGGTCCTGTTGCCAATGCATTTACCTCTCTTTCAACATCCCACAAAATCCGATCTATCTCCGCCAAAGGCGCCCGAGCCAGCCCCTTCCACTCGTATTCAATGGAGTCTTTTTGCTTTCGCATGCCTGCAACATTGTTGCGCATCTCATCGACGCTATTCTTCTCGATTCGTTCAAAGCCCTTCAAGTACTTCGATATATCGCTTCCCCAATCTTCCAAAACAACATTTAGCTTTTCCTTGGCCTCGGTCGTTACCACTACCGAGGCTTGTATTTGCTCTTCTGTAAATCCGTGAAGGTTAGAAGCTCGCGAAGCAAACGAATCGATATACTCGAAAAGCCGTTTGTAGGAAAACACTTTACTCTTATCGAGTTTATCGTTGATCGATGGCTTTTTGGCCGCAGGTTTTTCCTCGGTATCCTCTGCATCTCCGCCTCCAAGATTTTTATCCAACGCCGTTTTCTCATCGGCATTCTTATCGATCATAAATTCCCGCAACTCGGGTAATCGAAAGTGACCGTCGTAGTCAGGAATCAAACTATGAAATTTATCGGCCAACGGTCCTTTTGCTGAAGCTAGAAAACCTGCAGACGAAAAGTTACCTTCCCTTACCTTGGCGGATCCTTCCATATAAAAATGAAAGCCTATGACGAATCGCAATGCAACAAGAGCGATGATGGCGAGAAAACTGAAACGCGCTTTTCGGAGCAGCATGGAAGGAGCAGGCTTAAGGTGGGTAGGTTTCGCGAACCGTTGGCATCAACAGGACCGCATTTCGGATCAATCGTTCACTAAGTATGTTCGAAACTAGGCCGCAAGCCAAGCCTTCATGGCGATCCCAAACCCTGTATCTTCCTGATAACTACCACATTTTCCTCGTCAGATTTCCCGAAAATGCCGATTGTTCGCGATTCACAACCTTTGCTACATAGCGGCCTAGGGTATTCTGGAGTGTCCAATCTAGGACGCTGTTCTCTGCCCCTACTCCTTTGCGACCATGACCGATCCCAATCACAACAGTGAAAACTCCGGGAATCCTTCTCAGGGATGTCCAGAATCACCTGAGGATCCAACTTCGTCATCCGAGGAAATGGACCTCGTTATTGACTTCCGGGCTCCCGACGATTTGCCGCCCCTGGTTCTGGAAATAGAAGTGGGTTCGCAGCCCGAACATTCAGCGAAATCGTCCTTTGGCCAGGGAGCGACGGAAGACGCCAGACTTGCAGAGCAAGAGACGTCACTACTCTTCAACGGTTCTGAGAGTTTTGCAATTCGCAGAATTCCGAGGAACGAACCTTCTTTTCTTAAGAAAGTTGTGCCTCCTATCCTCGGCGGGCTGGCTGCTTTTCCTATCGCGACGGCCATCATGTGGTATGGGCTCGGTAGAGACATCGGATCCACCGGACCGTTCGTTGCAAAGTACGCGCCATGGATTGTACCTACCAAACTACAAGGTGGCTCCTTTCGTTCGGACGGAACTTTCGGCGGAAGTGTTGCGAAGAAAAAACCGAAAGAAACCATTCCTGGCCAGACCGAGCCCCTCTCGAAATCTGCCCCCTCCGACACTTCGAAGTCGGAAAAAAATGTTCCGTCGATAAACGTTAGTTCCGAATCCGAAGCCCCGATTGTCGATCTTGCAGTTCCAAAAACCGAACGTCCTCCGGCTTTGAAAAAAAAGGAGGATGTGGGCCCGTCGGTACGTAAGACACTACTTCAAATTGCAGCTTTGCAAAAAGATTGGAACAATACCCCCAAAGACCGCGAAAAACAGCTGAAGAAACTTTCCGAATTCTATTCCGCCTGCCTACAGCTTTCTTCACAAACGGGGGACCTTCGAGGAAACGCCATTCGAGCTTGGCAAGAAGATTTGGATCAGTTTGCGAAATCTATCCTTGCAAGTACAACCTTTTCAAGAGCCATCGAACTCTGTTCGCAAGGTAGCATCCAAGGTATCCCTTCTCCAGCATATGGAGATAACGTCGTCCTCATCGAAACATTGTCGATCAACAAAGACCTGGCTGGGGATCA
>Ga0315902_10007504_pt1 | contig 14870 bp, 10 predicted proteins | sample LakEriMetagenome_9_FD_203523 | JGI IMG/M metagenome (GOLD analysis project Ga0315902, IMG submission 203523) | Freshwater fungal communities from buoy surface, Lake Erie, Ohio, United States - Buoy 12 MA117 | ecosystem: Environmental > Aquatic > Freshwater > Lake > Lake biofilm | place: USA... | reverse complement strand
TCCAACTTTGCTATTTGCGGCTGCATACGCATCATTAGCAGTTCCGCGAGCAGTATTTGCTTGGTCTCGAGCAGAATTCGCTTGACCGTATGCTGCATTGGCTTGTACATAAGCGGCATTCGCCTGATCATAACCATTATTTGCCTGAGCATACGCAGAATTTGCTTGGGCATATGCATCATTGGCTGTGCCGCGAGCAGTGTTTGCCTGAGCATATGCGGCATTTGCTTGTCCATAACCTGTATTCGCTTGATCGCGAGCAGAGTTTGCTTGCGCATAGGCATCGTTCGAAGTAGTGCCGCCAGTTTGCGCGAGTACAACTAAATCAACACCGTTTGCTAGAATAAACGATGAGGAGTTTACAGTTGACGCATTTACAGTTGAGGTTAGTACACTGGTATCGACAGTGACATTACCGTAAATTCGCGAGCCGCCTTTTAATTTTGCCATTTTTGTTCTCTAAACTGATGATACGCCAAAGGTATTTATTTTGTCTCTAAAACCCAAATCGTGATTTGGTTTGATCGTAATTATGCTTAACTTCATCAGCAGATAGTGTAACATTATATGCTAATGCTTGAGCGATTCTTCCATTAAGTAGATTTCCATTTGCACTAAAACAGGCTACATTTGTCGATCCATCTCCAGACAATGCTGTAGTCCAAGAATAGGTGCTATCTTGTACACCATTTACATACAAGGTAAAACCGACTGCAACATCAAAGGTCACAGCAACATTATACCAAGTATTTAAATTAAATGTTGCAGTAGAACCATTTGCCATAAAATTAGTAAATTCTACATGCCCAGAATAAACTCTGTTTGTCGATGTACCGAAATATAAAAAATGTCCACTATTGCTACTTAATAGATTGTTATCAGTATATCCATTCAAATAAAACCAAACCTGCTTCGAATAATTGTTTGCACCAAGAACTCTTCCAGTGCCCGTACCGTATTGATTTGAGCCATTAAATGTAAAGTATCTTGGTGCACTGTTTGTAAATGTTGGGCTGTTATAGAGAGTAACATTGTTGGCTGCTCCTGGTGCAATATCGTACCAAGTTGATCCAGAGTTTGGATAACTGTCATTCTCTTCTGAGTCTAATTGAAGTGTTAATCCTCTTTGAACCACACTAATTTCATCAAAGTAGTTTGCAACTTGCAGCAGCCCATTACTATGAACTCGTTTTGCGAGACCATCCGTCACTGGGCTGATCGTTACTTCATCAAACTCACCTGCACCATAAAAAGCAGCGTTTGAAGAAATACTTGATCCTGCTTGATCGTCAAGGATACCACTTACTCGTAGTATTCCAGTATTATCTAATGTTTCAAACGCTAGTGCCATATTATAAGAATACCGTATCTAATGTTCCAGTTCCTGTATTATAGTATACAACAACCTTTACAACCCCAGTCGTATTTGCATATGCAACATTATTTGCAGCAACAATCGTATTTGATGTGAGAGTGCTTGTTGTTTTTGCAAATGTTAAGTTCGAGCTTGCTCCAACATTACCGCCATCATTGAAGATGACTTGTGTGTCAGACCCTGCTACTGGACCAGTTGGTCCTTGTGGACCAGCAACACCTTGCGGACCTTGTGGTCCTTGTGGTCCAGTCACACCCTGTGGTCCTTGTGGTCCTTGTGGACCAGCATCACCAGTTGATCCAATCGGACCCTGTGGTCCTTGTGGACCAGTATCACCTTGAGGACCTTGTGGTCCAGCAACACCTTGCGGACCTTGTGGTCCTTGTGGTCCAGTCACACCCTGTGGTCCTTGTGGTCCTTGTGGACCAGTATCGCCAGTCACACCCTGTGGTCCTTGTGGACCCTGTGGACCTGTAGCACCTTGTGGTCCCTGTGGACCTTGTGGTCCAGTGTCACCAGTTAATCCTTGTGGTCCCTGCGGACCTTCTGGTCCTTGTGGTCCCTGTGGACCAAGCCCACCTTGTGGTCCCTGTGGTCCTTGAGGACCAGTAACTGAATCTCCTTGTGCACCCTGTGGTCCTTGTGGACCTGCAACAGTTGATGCATCACCCTGTGGACCAGATGGTCCTTGTGGACCTTGTGGACCAAGATTACCTTGAACACCCTGCGGACCTTGAGGACCAACAATACCTTGTGGACCCTGTGGACCTTCTGGTCCTTGAGGACCTTGAGGACCAAGTCCACCTTGTGGTCCTTGTGGACCCTCTGGTCCTTGAGGACCTTGAGGACCGACAGCACCAGTTTCACCAGTAATACCTTGAGATCCTTGCGGTCCTTGTGGTCCCTGCGGTCCCTGTGGACCAAACACACCCTGTGGACCTTGTGGACCAGCAACACCCTGCGGACCTTGCGGACCAAAGACACCTTGTGGTCCTTGTGGACCAGGAACTGTAGAAGCGTCGCCTTGCGGACCTTGTGGTCCCTGTGGTCCAGTTGGTCCTTGCGGACCAATCACACCCTGCGGACCTGTTGGTCCTTGTGGACCCTGCGGACCAATATTACCTTGTGGTCCAGTTGGTCCTTGTGGACCATGATCACCTTGTGGACCTTGAGGACCAAACACACCCTGCGGTCCCTGTGGTCCAGCAACACCCTGTGGTCCTTGAGGACCTTGTGGTCCCTGCGGTCCCTGTGGTCCTGGAACATCTGAAACACCAGATGGTCCTTGTGGTCCCTGTGGTCCCTGTGGACCAAACACACCTTGTGGACCCTGCGGTCCTTGTGGTCCCTGTGGTCCCTGTGGTCCCTGTGGACCCTGCGGTCCTTGTGGACCAAGATCACTGATATTAATTGTACCAGCCATTGTCGCATGATTTTGGCAGACATAGTACAATGTGCTTGGTGCATTATACGGAACTTCAAAGAATATTTGACCGACATCATCACCATTATTTGAAACGCCAGTGTTATAGACATCACCAGCACTATATGCACCAGAAACAGTTTGAATCCAGAATGGATGTCCAGATGCATTTACATCGAAGATATAAGTGAAGCCGCGCAATAATGAGAGTGTTGGATCATTTGCACCATCAATCACAAAATGACTTGTTCCACTGTTTGTTACATCATAAGTTCTTGCGCCAGCGACACCCTGCGGTCCCTGTGGACCTTGTGGTCCTTGTGGACCCTGCGGACCCTGCGGACCAATTCCACCTTGTGGACCTTGAGGACCAGTTGAACCTTGTGACCCTTGTGGACCCTGTGGTCCTTGTGGTCCAACAATTGGACCCGCATCGATCCAAGTTGAAGAACCTGAATTCCAAACATATAAGTGACCATCAGCAGTTACAATATATGCATCGCCGTCTGATGCACCACCAGGAAGATTCCCTACAGTGCTGACGGTGCCAAGAACTGTAATACCAGAACCTTGTGCACCAGTTGGACCTTGCGGTCCCTGTGGACCCTGCGGACCGACAACACCTTGCGGACCCTGCGGACCAGTATCACCTGTTGAACCTTGAGGACCTTGTGGTCCTTGAGGTCCTTGAGGACCGACGACACCTTGCGGTCCTTGTGGACCAGTTGAACCTGGAACGCCCTGTGGTCCTTGTGGACCCTGAGCACCTTGCACACCTTGTGGTCCTTGCGGACCTTGCGGACCAGTTTCGCCAGTTAAACCTTGAATGCCTTGCGCACCCTGCGGACCTTGTGGACCAGTGCCACCAACCACACCTTGTGGTCCTTGTGGACCAAACACACCTTGCGGACCCTGTGGACCCTGTGGTCCTTGAGCACCTTGTGGACCATGATCACCCTGAAGCCCTTGTGGACCTTGTGGACCTTGTGGACCAAAAACGCCCTGTGGTCCTTGCGGACCTTGTGGTCCAATCTCACCTTGTGAGCCTTGAACGCCCTGTGGACCTTGTGGACCTTGTGGACCTGTATTACCTGTTACACCCTGTGGACCCTGTGGTCCCATTGGTCCTTGTGGACCCATTGGTCCTTGTGGTCCAACAATTGGACCCGCATCGATCCATCCAGGAGTTGCGGTGTCATAAACATATAAATGTCCATTAGCAAGAACGATATATGCATCACCATCAGCTGCGCTACCTGGCAAATTTCCAACATTCGCCACAGTTCCTTGAATAGTGATGCCAGAACCTGCTGCACCTTGAGGACCTTGCGGTCCTTGTGGTCCCTGTGGACCAGCAACACCTTGTGGACCCTGCGGTCCTTGTGGTCCTTGTGGTCCTTGTGGACCCTGTGGACCAGCACCACCGAGCGCACCTTGTGGACCTTGTGGACCAAAGTCGCCTTGTGGTCCTTGTGGACCTTGTGGACCTGTTAGACCCTGTGGTCCCTCATTACCTAATGGTCCAATGTCGCCCTGCGGACCTGTTGGTCCTTGTGGTCCAGGCGAACCTGTCGGTCCTTGAGCACCTGTCGCGCCTTGTGGTCCCTGCGGACCAAACACACCCTGTGGACCTTGAGGACCAAATACACCCTGTGGACCTTGAGGACCAAATACACCCTGTGGACCTTGAGGACCTTGTGGTCCCTGTGGACCCTGTGGACCCTGTGGACCTTGAGGACCGCCAGAAGGACCAGTTGGTCCAGCAGCACCTTGTGGACCAGATGGACCTTGAGGACCAATTAAACCTTGCGCACCACGACCTGTTGAAACGCGAATCTGAGTCATTTCGTTACCTGCGGTAGAACTGTTATAATGCCTTCAACAAGGCGTGTTGTAACACTTGAATTGTCTATTTGCTTTACATCAAACAAGTAACGACCAGCCTTAATGTTAGAAGTGGTAGCTGCATTCAAACTTAATATAATATTTCCATTTGATGTGTTTGCAACTGTCACAGTTAAATTGGCTGCGACAGAGGAGGAATAGAATGATTTGCGCATTGAGGATGTGAATGAGTAATTAGCAATGTTTAGAACACTGCCATCATCCTTAATCAAGTCTAGATCAACGGTAAAATCTGCACCCTGGTCCAGATCCAATTCTATAAACTGCGCCATTTATGAAATCCTATTATTATTGCTCTATTTATAAAATAGGGGTTTCGCAGAGCAGAATGGTGTCTTTTTAGTTTACTTCGATAACGACTACTGTTACAGGAGTAGAATTGGCAGTAATCGTCTTTGTTATAGTATTCCCTGCAGGGTATACATCGACGAATATCTTTCTCGAATTTATTGTTAACTTCTGCTCTCCGTTAACAAGAAAATCCTCTCCGTAAACAAACAAAAATGTTTTCTTATCACTAGTATGAGAGATCGATTCATTAACAACATTCGCTGCTTTAAATGTACACTGAGAAGTTGTTACATTTTCGGTAGTAATCTGAACAAATGCTCCGTCAATAACACTTGCATTTACTGATTTAGTATAGTCCCATGGTTCGATATATGAAGACCAGGTATTTGTATAAAGATTATTCGCAAGATAAACATCATTGTCCTCATTCGTACATTTGGTTGTCCCTGCGAGAGCCAGTAAATAATTCATTGTGTTAGAGGGGAAATATTGAAAGGTTGCGTCTTTATCGAATGTTATCGTGCAGCCTTCTGCTGAGACTGAACAATTACCCGATTCATATATCTTAAATTTCGCTCTCTTTATTGCACTCATCTTTACTCTCTATTTGGAACTTCCCAATCGACTTCTACACTCGGATCTGCCTTCAGATGCCTAGAGAGTGCTCGTTCCTCTAATTTTCTATTTATATAATCGACACCCGAATACTTGCGGAAAGCCTCGAGTTGCTCCTCGTCGAGAGAATAGAGATAATTGCTGAGTTCCTTTTCAGACCTTTCTTGATTCATTCGAAGTCGATGTGCATTTGCCACTGGGTTGACAGTTTGTTTCGTCTCGTAATTTGAAGAGCGAAGATAGTGATAAACCTTTGCTCGACGCATATGATAGATCTTATATCCCTTTACGAAAGAACTGATAACGAACATCTGCTCTTCGCCTTCGAAGAAGATATTTGTATTGTATCCAACCTCGCGGACCCATTTGGCAGGAGCAAAGAAGTTCCCAGCGCAAATGTGGCGAGATGGAGCAACTACATCTCGAGCAGGAACCCATGGACCATGAGCATGAAGTCTCATATTCTTATCGAATTGATAGTATCCAAGATTGACTGAAATGTCGTCAGTCAATGTATGCTTGGTAATTCTATCACCATCAAGATCAAAGTTCTTTGTGCCACAGGTCAAGAGAACTTTATCATGTCCTGCAACTTTACAGGCTTGCATATAATCAAGAACTAGATAATTGTCCCAACCTTTATCAAAGAGCATATGAGAATCGATTTGATACTGAAACTCTTCTTCATAGATTTGCATCGCATTGATACCGCGAGCCCAAACTACACCGTCAGAATATTCTGGATCAATTCGTTTATAACGAACTCGTTTGTGAGTTGCTAGATGCGGATACTTTGTCTTTAAACTATCTTCTAATGCAGTTTGTTCAAAAACGCCATAAACAATTTGATTGCGACCAGATTCATTTTCCATGGCACTTTCAAGAGTTGGTGCGAGTAGTTTGTCTCTATATGAGCAAACATTTACAAATATCTTTTTCATTCAAAATCCTTGATCAATTTAAATTTCTTTCGGATCATAAAATATCTTCTGTAAAAATTCGTTTCATGAAACCATTTAGACACTTTACTACAATCTTTTTCGTATTGTGTTGCTGGTCCATAAGAAGCAACAATATCTTTAGATGTGATAAATGGAATTACCTGCAGTACAGGATCACCTGCTTTAATTTCAACCTCGCAAGGTCGTTTTGCTGAGAAAATAAAATTAATAACTGTGAATCCATTATAGTCAACAACTCCAGGATAAACATAAAGATCATCTAAAAAGTTAGAATGGAAAAAGGCAGGAAGGAGTAAACACGAAACCTTACCATATCCATGAATTCTCCATGCTCCAGGGCAATTCCAAATTGTATTTTCTATTCCACCTTCTGGAGTATATGCACCATCAGTAATATCTCGCGCCATTTGTTGTGGTTGTTTTACCATCGTTGCTCGTTTTAGTGCATCTTCACCTCTGCTACCAGCAATAACTACTGTTCCTGCTTTGTTTGCTTTGATGTGAAAATTAGTCCATGCTGGAATAATATATCCCAAACGAGCATAATCATGCATTCCAGGACATCCTGGAAATCTATAGTCACCAAATTTACTCTCTTGATGTTCCTTAAGAGGTTTCAACTCTTTTGCGAGAACTGGAGGATAGTGTGGGTAGACTGTTCCTTCTACAGTGTCAGCAAATTTGAAGTCAATATCATTTTTTCGAAACCAATTAACCATAATTAATCCCTCTTTCTCAATTCATATGTATAGTGATGTGTTCTCATGCCTTGAGTTTGCTGAATTTTTTCAATAGTTTTCATTTCTTTCGCAGTCATTTTTCGCACTTTTGGTTTTTTCGGAAATGAATCTCTCTTGATTGGGATAGCAGTAATGATTGGTGTCCCTGCGGGTAGATGTATATCTGCATCATAGATTTTTAAAACTGCTGGAAAATTAACTTCCTTTGGATATACATCTGTATCTACAAACCCAGACAAACAAGTAAATGGTTGGTCAAAATGATTTAGCGGTGGTACAAAAAGAGTTGACCAACCTGGAGCTGTTTTGATCACCCATCGATTAATAAATTTGAGTGCATTTCCATGTTTGATGCCTAATTTGTTTTTTCCACCTAATTGAATTGCATCATGAAACTCACAAGCAACTATCCCTGGAGGGTTTTTGACTTCAATTTGAGTGTTATCGTGATTGCTGCGAATATGAAGATCTGCTACGAGCGGAATCATATATCCAAGAGACATTGCATCCAGCATTGGCAAACACTTTTTTGCACTCATAAGTTTGCTACCAAATGCGTCTCTTTGGTCTTCTGGTCCTTCACAAGTAGGCGCAAGATCTTTAAACCACTCTGGAAGATTTTTAATCGCTGCTTTTGGTTCTGGAATAAGATCTTCTAGATTTGGATGGCAATAAAACTCTATAATCTCATTACCAAACATTCTTTTCAAATTTAACATGATCTTTCGCCCATCACCCAACAAACAAGAGATTTACGAGTTCCTTTAGTTACAGGTGCAACTCGATGGGGCATCCAGGATGCAAAGAAAATTGCATCGCCTCTTTTTGGTTTAATTGTCATTGGCTCATCAACACGACCATGAAGAACGCATTGAAATTCACCACCCTCATAATCCTCAGGATCGGTTAACACTATGGTTGCGCTAATTTTTCTTTCAAATTTGGAATAAGTATTGCCAGCATCGATATGCCAGTCATAGTGCTGCTTATTTTTTGCTTTGTAGACAGTATATTGAAAATTTTCAAATCCGTCAATTTCATACATGAAATGATCATAATTGACCATCGCTGTCAAATGAGCAAATTTTTGGAATAGCCAGTCTGAGTTTTGTTCGTGGTTAATCCACATAACATCGCTGTCGCGAACTTTTTTATTTACTTGACCTGCACCACCACCGCCACCAACTCCACCTCGTTGGAACTTTTGCAGATCTTCAAGATCAATGATCTTGTCTATTTCTTCTTGCGTAAATGCTTCATTTGCGATACAAAATTGATTCAATTCGCGTACATATTTTTGTACAGGATATGGCATAAATCACCTCAAAACAATTGCAACTTCAAATTATAAACTATTTATGAAAAATTATCAAGTATTTCTCTACGGATTTTTACTTACTCAAGCGTCACATTTACTTGTCCACCTGGAGGAACAGTCACTGGATAGTTACTATTGTCAGGATAGTCATAGTATGAGACGACAGTTGGAGAAACTGTTGGGGCAGTGCCAGGATTCCCAGCAAATCCAGATAGATCAACAGGACCGCCAGGAAGATATACACCAAGAACTGTTGTTGGGGTTCCAACATTTCCTGGAGTATATGCAGTTACTGGTCTTGCAGCTTCTGGTTGATTGGCAATTGGGTAAGCGACATTATAATTGGTGTTATAATTGACAGTCCATGCGGTTGATGGACGAGCCGCTTCTGGTTGCGTTGCGATTGGATACACAACATTATAATTTGAATTATAATTAATCGTCCATGCAGTAGCAGGTCGGGTTGCTTCTGGTCGGTTAGCAATTGGATACACAGTATTATAGTTAGTGTTATAATTAATCGTCCATGCAGTCACAGGTCGATTTGCTTCAGGATAGACTGTATTGTAATTTGTTGACCAAGTTGTTGCTGGACGAGCTTGTTCTGGTTGTGTGGCAATTGGGTATGCCACATTATAATTAGATGTCCAAGCAGTTACTGGTCGAGTGGCTTCTGGTCTGTTTGCAATTGGGTAAGCGACATTATAATTGGTGTTATAGTTGATCGTCCAAGCATTTACTGGTCGAGTGGCTTCTGGATATGCAACATTATAGTTAGTGTTATAATTAATCGTCCAAGCATTTACAGGTCGATTTGCTTCTGGATAGATTGTATTATAGTTCGTTGACCAAGTTGTTGCTGGACGAGCTTGTTCTGGTCTATTTGCAATTGGATAAGCAACATTATAGTTTGTTGACCAAGCAGTTACTGGTCGACCCGATTCTGGCTGAGTTGCAATCGGATAAGCAACATTGTAATTGGTGTTATAAGTGATAGTATATGCAGTTACTGGTCGACCAGACTCTGGTTGATTTGCGATTGGATAAGCAACATTGTAATTGGTATTATACAAAATAGTGTATGCATTGATCGGTTGATTCGCAATCGGATATGCAACATTATAGTTTGTATTATACAAAATAGTGTATGCATTAATTGGCTGATTTGCAATCGGATATGCGATATTATAATTGGTATTGTAGTTAATTGCATATGCAGTTGCTGGTTGAGTACCAATCGGATACGCAACATTATAGTTTGTGTTATAGTTCGCATTATTGCCAACAGGTGTGCAAACAAATGCGGTATAGGTTTCAACAACCAGTGCTGGAAAGAAGTAATAAAATGTTTCTGATTGATAGAATGGTGATGGGCAACCTGGCTGCGCTGGATCTCCTGCACCGCTGTAGTAGAAACTGCCGCTGTTACTATTATAAGTATAACTATTACTATAATGATTAAAACTATTTGCTGGATTGTAGTTTGCAACTGGTTGATTTGCAACTGGATAAACAACATTATAGTTTGTTGACCAAGCAGTTACTGGTCTTGCAGCTTCTGGTCTATTCGCAACTGGATATGCTACATTATAGTTTGTTGACCATGCAGTCACTGGGCGACCTTGTTCTGGTCTATTCGCAACTGGATATGCTACATTATAGTTTGTTGACCAAGCAGTTACAGGTCGACCTTGCTCTGGACGATTTGCAATTGGATACGCGACATTATAATTTGTGTTATAGGTTATGCTATACGCCGTTGCTGGTCGACCAGATTCTGGCTGATTCGCGATCGGATATGCAACATTATAGTTGGTATTATAAGTGATTACCCAAGCATTCGCTGGTTGGTTGGCAATTGGATATGCAACATTATAGTTTGTATTATAGTTGATAGTCCATGCATTTGCAGGCTGATTTGCGATTGGATATGCCACATTATAATTAATAGACCAAGTAGTTGCTGGTCGCGCTGCCTCTGGACGATTTGCAATCGGATATGCCACATTGTAGTTAATAGACCAAGTAGTGGCTGGTCTTGCAGCTTCTGGTTGGTTGGCAATCGGATATGCCACATTATAATTCGTGTTATAATTAATCGTCCAAGCTGTTGCTGGTTGATTCGCTAATGGATAAGCAACATTGTAATTTGTATTATAATTGATCGTCCAAGCGGTTGCGGGTTGATTCGCGATCGGATACACGACATTATAGTTAATGGTCCATGCAGTTGATGGACGAGTGGCTTCTGGCTGATTCGCAATCGGATACGCGACATTATAGTTTGTATTGTAATTGATCGTCCAAGCAGTGGAAGGACGAGCAGCCTCTGGTTGATTCGCCAAAGGATAGGCTACATTATAATTCGTGTTGTAGTTGATGGTCCAAGCAGTAGATGGTCGAGCGGCTTCTGGTTGATTCGCGATCGGATATGCGACATTATAGTTGGTGTTGTAATTGATTGTCCAGGCAGAAGAAACTGGAGCATTACCTGAACCGCCACGACCTGTGACAGTCCCTTTATATCGACCATATGGGATTGTTAAAGAGGAAGGTGCATTAAAAGTTTGCGATCCACGGGAACCACCACCCAACCAACTTTTACCTAAATCCGTACTTCTTGGCATTATCTTTCCAAAATTTGCGTGAAGACACGACTCTGCAATCAGAGCATGTACTTATTTATTCGTTTTTATTCTTAGGTTTTATTCAATCTGAATATCAACATATCCACCTGGAGGCACTGAGACTGGGTGTGTCTGATAGTCTGGGAAACTCCAATAGACAACTTCTGTTGCTGGAACATAAGGAGCAACTGTAGAAACTGGTCCTCCAGGAAGATATACACCAAGAACTGTTGTTGGGGTGCCCACAGTTCCAGGAGTGTATGCGGTTATCGGCTGATTTGCGATCGGCTGAGTTGCAATCGGATATGCGATATTGTAGTTTGTACTATAGGTTGTTGCTGGGCGACCAGACTCTGGTTGATTCGCGATCGGATAAGCAACATTATAGTTTGTAGTGTAGTTGATAGTCCAAGCAGTAACTGGTCTGTTGGCTTCTGGATATGTGATTGTATTGTAGTTAGTATTATAGTTAGTCGCCCATGCATTTACGGGTCGATTCGCGATCGGATATACACCAGCGTTGTAATTTGTTGACCATGCATTAGAAGGTTGATTGGCAATTGGTTGATTCGCGATCGGATACACACCAGTATTGTAATTAGTTGACCAAGTTGTTGCTGGCTGATTGGCAATTGGTTGATTCGCGATCGGATACACACCAGTGTTGTAATTAGTTGACCATACTGTTGCTGGTTGGTTAACAATTGGTCTTGCTTGTTCTGGATAAACACCAGCATTATAGTTGATTGTCCATGCAGTTGCTGGTTGAGTAGCAATTGGATAAATTAGATTATAGTTGATTGTCCACGCAGTTATCGGTCGATTTGCTTCTGGTCCATTTGCGACATTATAATTGACTGTCCATGCAGTTGCTGGTCGATTTGCAATTGGATAAACACCAGGAGCATAAGTTACACCATAATTAATTGTCCATGCAGTTGCTGGTCGATTTGCAATTGGATAAACACCAGCATTATAATTGACCGTCCATGCAACTGCTGGTCTTGCTTGTTCTGGTCTATTTGCAATTGGATAAACGCCAGCATTGTAATTAATTGCCCAAGCAGTGGATGGTCTCCCAGATTCATTTCCAGGTACTGTATCGCATGTGCTTTGTGAATAAGTATAGTAATATACTAGATAGCCACCTGGACTTATGAACGATAAATTATCTTGTCCTGGAAAAGTAGTGGCATAGGATACATATCCAGGAAGTGGAGACATTGTGCCATTTTCGCTTGGTGGACATGGACCAGTTCCATACACATTCCAAGATTGACTACCTGACCCAAAATTTTGTTCATCAAAGAAATATTGATTTATTTGACCAGTCCATGTTGTATTTGGTGCATTATATGTGATAGACCATGCAGTAATTGGTCTGTTGGCTTCTGGATAGACAATAGCATTATAATTAGTGTTGTAATTGATAACCCATCCAGTCACAGGTCGATTTGCTTCAGGATAGACAATAGCATTATAGTTTGTAGTCCATGCATTTACAGGTCGATTACCAGCATTATATGCAGTGACTGGATATGTTAATGCATTATAATTAGTCGTCCATGCAGTTACTGGACGAGCTTGTTCTGGATAAATTAAATTATAATTAATTGACCAAGTTGTTGCTGGTCGAGTGGCTTCTGGACCGTTTGCAATATTATAGTTCGTTGACCAAGTTGTTACTGGACGAGCTTGTTCTGGATATGTGAGAGCATTATAGTTGATAGTGTAGTTAGTTACCCATGCATTTGCTGGTTGGTTGGCTATTGGATATGTGATTGTATTATAATTGGTGTTATAGTTAGTCGCCCATGCATTTGCTGGTTGGTTGGCTATTGGATATGTGATTGCATTATAATTGGTACTATAATTTGTAACCCAAGCAGTTGCTGGTTGGTTGGCTATTGGATATGTGATTGTATTATAGTTTGTTGACCAAGTTGTTGCTGGCTGATTTGCGATTGGTTGATTTGCAATTGGATAAACACCAGCGTTATAGTTGATTGACCAAGTTGTTGCTGGTCGAGTGGCTTCTGGCTGAGTTGCAATCGGATAGATGACATTATAATTTGGTGAGTATGTAATTGTCCAAGCAGTAGCTGGTTGATTTGCAATTGGATAAGCAACATTATAATTGGTATTATAATTTGTAACCCAAGCAGATGCTACTGGTGAGTTTCCAGATCCACCACGACCTGAAACTTTAGCAACATGGCGACCATAGTCGATTGTAATGCTTCCTGGAGCATTAAATGTAGTTGTGCCTCTAGACGGTCCAACTATCCATGTTTTATTTAACTCAAACGGTCTTGGCATAGCGATTATCTCGCGTCTTTAACAGCCAATGTTCCGATAAACGAAGATCCGCCATCAGTTGTTGTAAATGTCCACATATCAAGTTTATTTGCTCCAGTAGATGCTGGAGGAACGAGACCGCCAGCCCAGTAGATTGTATTACCCCATGCTGGCGTGTAACCACCAGTACCATTTTGCAACACAAGTAGTGTTACGGTCATTGCAGTTCCAGAAACTGGAGCATTTGCAAAGGTGAAGGTTGGTGTTCCTGATAGTGTATATTTAAACCAGTTTCCACCATTCAAGTCAACACTTACTGCACCAGAAACAGTCGAAGTATTTAAGTAATCCTTTGTTGACTTCAATGTGCCAGTAATATTTCCAGAAACATTAAGGCTCTGAGAAACTGTCACATTTGTCGCAAGAGTAGTTGGTGTTGTGAGCGTACCAACTGAAGATATCGATGCAGTGTTTAATGTGAACGCAACATTGGAACGATTACTGAATGATCCGTGAGCACCAGCAGCAACATTAATTGATGCAGAGTTATTGAAGTTGACATTAGATTTTTCAAGAACAACCGCATCATTTGCGTAAACTGCAACAGTATTTGCTGCAAGATTAGAAGAAGCATAAGCATTTTTCGCAATATCAGCTGCACTCTTAACTGCGGTCAAAGATCCTGCATTTGTAGAATCAGTTGTAGTAATTGAATCAGAAAGATTCTGGCTAGTTAAGATAGTATAGTAAGTTCCTTCAGTGCTATTTGCAGTTACACGCCAAACATTACCAGCTGAAGTATCAAAACGAATCCAAGCATTTCCATTTGCGGTAGAACCAAGATTCAATCCAAAGTAACCATCTTCTCTTGATCCTTGACCGACGCGAAGGCGATATGCTGATCCACTAGTTTCTGCAGGAGCAGCAATTGGATTGGTTACTGTTAGATCTTGAACAAATAGTGTAGTAATATTAGCACAAGAAACATTCGTAAGAGTTGAGACATATAGGTAAGCAGTGTTTAGATTGGTTGTTGCATTAATTTGTGGTGCTAGAACATTATTCTTAGCAACAAGATTATTTGCATAAACATTAGCAGATTCGACCGCAACACCATTACCTGTTGTTACATTAGATACTGTAATTACTTGAGAAACAATTACATTCGCAGCAGAAACATTACCACTGCTTGTATTTTGCGTTACGACTAGATTTCCTGTCGTCGTATTTTGCGTGATTGCGATGTTTCCAGCAGAAACATTTTGAGTTAATACTGCATTCGAACCAGCAAAATTTGCTTTCGCAATTATGTTATT
>Ga0315902_10007503_pt1 | contig 14874 bp, 12 predicted proteins | sample LakEriMetagenome_9_FD_203523 | JGI IMG/M metagenome (GOLD analysis project Ga0315902, IMG submission 203523) | Freshwater fungal communities from buoy surface, Lake Erie, Ohio, United States - Buoy 12 MA117 | ecosystem: Environmental > Aquatic > Freshwater > Lake > Lake biofilm | place: USA... | reverse complement strand
CACCAGTAAGGTTGAGCTATTTGCAGTTGAGTCAGAAGTAATGAAAAGTTATCCTTAAATTTGCATATATGGGAATCTTAGTAAGGGCCTTAAATGCAAGTGACTACGATGAAATCCTGGTAGGCTGGTGGAAGGATTGGGGATTTGATGCCCCTAGTAGAGACTTCTTGCCTCAGGATGGAACAGGTGGTCTTATTGTATTTGATGGGGATAATCCAGTGTGCGCTGGATTTATGTATGCTACCAACTCAAAGGTTGCTTGGATAGAATGGATAATATCTAGCAAGACTTACAGAAAGAAGCCAACCAGAAAAGAGGCAATATATTTATTGGTGTATACCTTGACAAATATCTGCAAGAATAAAGATGTGAAATACGTGTACTCAAGTAATGACAATAAAAATTTGATAGACTGCTTTATTAAAAGTGGTTTTAAAAAAGGTTCAACAAATTTAACAGAGTTAATAAAAACATTTTGATATGGGACTAGCAGCATCATCTATAGTTGCAATAGCTACTTCGCTTGGAAGCGCAGGCGCATCATTTACTCAGGCCGGTAAACAAAAAGGAATGGCTGATAAGGCTAAGGCTGAAGGAGAACGAGCATTTGAAGAGGCTAAGAAAAATCTTGAAGTAAACTTTTACGAACAACTTGGTATACAAAAAGAAGCCTATGAGTTAGAGCGTGAAGCCATGTTGTCTTCAGGTGCTCAAGCTATTCAAGCTGGTGTAGAAAGCGAAAGAGGTGGTGCAGCTACTGCCGGTAGGGTTCAACTTGCACAGCAACAAGGACAAAGGGAGATTGCTGGAGTAATGGCTAAAGAATTAGCAGGACTTGAATCACTTACTGCTGAGGAGCAGTCAAGACTTGCTACACAAAGAGCTGGACTTGATTTAGCAAGAGCCGAAGGATCTCAAGCAGCAGCAGCGCAAGCTCAAGCTATTCAGGCAGGTGCTATATCTGGAGGGTTTCAAGGATTAGGAAGTGCAGCACAATCATACCTTCAAGGAAAAGAATTGTTCAAAGCAGAGCAAGGACAAAAAGAATTAGATAGACTGAAGAAAGAATACGAAAGAGCCGCATCAGATAATCTTCTAGGTAGTAAATTTAAAGATCCAGTCACAGGGCAGGCGGTTCCATTCAATGTAGCTGTATCAAGATTATCAGGGTATGGTACAGATTTGTCTAAGGTATCTACTATGGATGATTTAAGAGCCACTGATTTCTTGACTGATAGAGCAGAGTTACTTAAGTCAATAAGAGAGAATGCGTTTATTGAAGGTGGTGCGTTTAGAGAGAACGTTGCACCATCGGGAAATCCAGCATCTAGACAGAACTTAAATCAATTGAAGAATTTTCAAGTTCAAACATTTACTCCAAAATTCTCTCCTTTAGATCAAGTAAATTATTTCAGCTTTAATCCTTTTACAGTTTCAGGAAAATAAAGAATGGAGACTTACTACAAATACGCTGAAAGGCAAGCAGATAGTTTTGTTAACTGGGGAGAAATCGGTAAGAATCTTACTGACATGCTTCAGAAAGAATTTCAAATCCGGGAGGAAAAGAAAGATGCTATTGACAAAGCCACCAGAGAGAGTTTAAAAACTTTATCTGATCAACCGACTGGGCAACATGAGGGACTAAACACATGGTCTTTAAAGTATGCAGATGAGGCTAGAGAAGCTATTCTTTTACAGGATAGATTGCTGAAGAAGGGGTCATTAAAACTAAAGGACTATACCATTATGAGACAGAATCTCAACGATGGTACAGATGAATTGTATTCAGCTATAAAGGGGTATCAAGATATCTTTAAAGTAAAGATGGATCGCCTCAGAAGTAGTGACCCAAAAAATAAATCTCAGCAGATTGAAGTAGACTTAATGTCTATGATAGAAGGATTCTCAGATTTCTCTAAGTCAAAAGTTTTAATTGACCCAACAAACTTCACAGTAAGTGTTGGTCTTATGGAGCCAGACCCAGATAATGCAGGGGTTATGAGAGTAAGTAAAAATGTAGCTACTACAAGTTTCCTTAAGAAGATTCAGGACACAAAGTTTGATTACTTTGATTCTGAAGCATTTGCTACTGATACTGCTAAAAACGTAGGTAGTTATTTAACTACTGTAATTGGAAAGGGGACTGGTTTAGAAGGACAGATTACTACTATTGAAGATGCATTAGCAAAGCCAGCTACTGAAAAATATATTCGTCAAAAAATAAGGTCTCAACTAAGTAATCCATATCATGTAACTTCAATACTAACTGAGGATCTTATAGAAGATGACAAAGAAAATCAATACGTATCTAGTATATCTGGTAAGGAAGGCAATGTAATTAAATACGTTTTTGATGGTCAATCAAATCTTCCAATTGCTGATTTAACTGAAGAGCAAATGAAGGCTGCTGAAGACTACATGTATGGCATGATTGTCGCTAAACTTGACTACAAAAAAATAGAAGGAAGGTATTCAAAGCCACAGCCAAATATTGTAAAGGCTGATGAAACTCCTAGTGGAGGCGCAAGTTACGCTGAGAATATTGAGAAGTTCAAGACTAAATTAAAAGCAGTTAAGCCTAAGAGAGATAACTATGTGTTTACTGGAACTGAAGCAATAACAGTTGGAAATATTGAGAATCTTTTGAGTTCAGATCCAGCAACAATTGGTAAATTTAAAGTGAGTTCAGCAAATAATGTAGTAACAGTAACTGATAATGATAATGTTGTAATTGGATCTTATGACTTATCAAGAACTCAGGGAACAGGTGACTTGAAGCAAAGAGAAAGATACCTAGATGACCTACTTGATAAAGTAACAAATTACTCAATCTCTAAAGACCCAACAATTATTGGTGTATCTTTGATGACATCACCGCAACAGCAGTCGGGAGGAGTTGGATCAAAATATTAATTAAAGAATACACATGAACGAACAAGCGATTATTGACTCGTACAATTTATTTGTAGAAAGTGGATATAAGAAATCATTACAAGAGTTCAAGCAATTGCTTGCATCTAATCCTGAGGCAGTTAATGATTCCTATGGATTGTTCCAACAGAATGGGTACAAAAAATCAATAGACGAATACAAAACCCTAATGGGTATTGGTGCTACTGTAGAAAGCCCTATGGCTGTAGCAGAAGAGCCAAAAAAAAAAGGAGTTATGGCTTCACCATTTGTGGATGGTGGATTGGAGCCTACCAAGTTTGACCCACGTACTGGTCAGGTTGTACAGGAGACTCCAGCGTTTGCTCAGAAGCAGCCTGAGGTAAAGGTACCAGAGCAGAAGATGCCAGCTCGTGCTGAGTTTCAGTTCCAGCCTGGCAAGACTTTGCCTACACAGAAGGCAGCACCACTACCTAAGTTTGTTGAAGAGCAGTTAACCACTGTTACTCCTGCACTTATTGGTAAGACTGAAGAGAGCGTAGTTCCACAACTTAAGTATCAGTACGGGCCACTTGGTTTCAAGTTTGAGGAGACTGGTGCTGGTGATTATATGACGGCTACATCTCCATCAGGAGAGTCGATTGAAATATCTCTGGACATAATTGATCCTGCTGATAGAGAGAAAGAGGCTAATAAACTAAATGCATTTTTAAGAAAGGGTGCCACTACTGTAAAGAACATATCAACTTTACAGAAGCAGTATGTGGATGCCAATAAGAAGATTACATCTCAGAAAGAACTTGATGATTCTCTAGCAAGTATCAACGCAGAAGAGGCTAAGGTGATGGCTAGAAACGCTGAGTTTGCTAAACTTCAAACTAGTTTGGAATCAGAGAGAGCAAGACTAGAAAGCGTTCCACCACAACAGAGAAACAATCCAGAGTATATTGCTAGGGTAAATGACTTCATGTCAAGGGCTGATCAGTTTACTAGTGAGTTCCAAACATTCATAAATGACGCTAGGGATTTGTCAAAGAGAGGACAGCAACTAAACAAGTCAATAGGAAAGTACACTGAGATGAAGGCTCAGCAGGGCACATGGTATGGTGCTGCTTTAAATGCTGTTGCAAATAAGTCAATCTATCAAATGGCTAAGGGCTTCTCAGGTTTAGCTATTGATTTTATGGCAGAGGTAATTTCAGCAACTGGATTACCAATAATGAGCCCAGAAGATTACGAGAAAAACTTCATTGAGCAAGCTAAGAAGGAAGGTGTAAATATTACTGAAGGTCAGGATTTTATTTCAGTTGCTAGTAAGTTAGACCCTGAAACTCTTGCAAAGATAGAGAACAGAGTAAAAGATGCAGCTAAGAAAAGTGTAAAGGGAGAATTTATAGGTGACTTGGATAAGACTTCTAAGATGGCCATGGAATCATCAGGAGTTTCTCCTGAGTATTACAGGTCAATTGAAGAGACATTTGTTGGAGGTGCATTGCTTGGTGCATTGACATCTATACCAGCAATGGCTGGTGGACCAGTAACCCGTACAATATTGATGAGTTCTCAAGTATTGGCAGCACTAGACGATGAGATGGCTAATGATCCTGCATTTGCAGATATATCAGAGAATGAGAAGCTATTAGTTAAGGTTCCAATTGCAGTAGCAGTTGCTTATTTAGAAAATAAGGGTCTAAGTAACTTATTAAAGCAAAAAGGTTTCTTGAATGGATTAGTGCTTAAGGCTCTAGGTAAGGTTGGGACAGGTGCTAGTTACAAGACATTTGGAGAAGTAATTAAGAATGAGATTGATAGTGCTATAGGCAGAGGAGCTTTAACTTTAGGGGCTGGTGTTTTAGCAGAAGTTGAAACAGGAGCATTACAAGAAGTTGCTGATATAGGTGCTAAGGAGATTTATAACATGGCTAAGGAGAAGGAGATGTTTGATACTCCTGATTCATTAGTACAATTTGTTGAGCAGGTAGGTAAGGCTGGTCTACAGGAAGGTATTGGAGCAGGAGTACTTGCTGTACCTGGCTCTGTATCTGCCGCCTATAGAGGCAAGGGATTCTTAGGAATGGATGATGCTCAGTTTGCTATGTTCGAAAAGATGGCTAACGACTCAAACATTGAGAAGGGATTCGTTGCTAGACTTAAGTCTAGAATTAATTCAGGAGAGATTACTTCTGATGAGGGTAAAGAGATTCTTGATAATTATAATAACTCCGTTAGTTTATTTAATTCGTTGCCTGATAACCTTGACATGCAAGGAAAGAAGGAGGCGATGAACTTGCTTAAGGAGAAGCGTGACTTAGAGAATCAGATTGCTGGTAAAGACCAAGCATTGACCACACCTCAGCGTAATAGAGTAACACAAATAAATGAACAATTAACTAAACTATCAGAAAATGCCATTCAAAAGCAAGCAGCAGGTCAAGTACCTGTACAGCCAGGAACCGGAGTTGGCCAAGAAGTGGCGCAAGGAGAACCCCAAGCAGAACCTCAAGGCGTTACCCAAGAAGGTCAAGTCCAAGAAGAAGTAGCACCTACTCAGCAGCCAGATATAGAGGGAGAAGTATCAAGACTTGAGCAACTATTTGCAGAGCAAGAGACTGCTCCTACTCAGGCAGCCGGCGTGTCAATATCAAATGATACTGATGTCGAAGAGTTAAGAAATAGAACTCAGTCAAAATCTCAGCAGGCTACAACACAGGAAGAGAAGAACTCTGCCGACACAAAGGTGAAGATTATCGATACAGCGAAGAAGGCTATCAAAACATTGAAGTCTGTATTCCCTGATGTTGATATTGTAATCCATGATGATGAGGGTAGCTACAATGCTGCTATGTCAGAATTGGATGCGGCATCTGGAACCAGAGGTAACTTCTTTTACGAGACTACTGCTGATGGTAAAACAACAGGAAGGATTGATATCAATCTATCAAGAGCCAACTCTAGAACAGTAGCTCACGAGATTGGGCATGGTATATTACTAAAGACCTTTGGAGAGAATACAAAATTGTTCAATGATTTTAGAACAAGACTATCAAAGGTTCTTAAGGCTGACGTAAGCCAAGCACTAAATAATTTTGCTGATCAGTATGTTGATCCAACCACAGGTCAACTTTTAGAAGTGGGCCATGAGGAGTTCTTGGTTGAACTTACTGGTATGCTAGAACAACAGCAGGCTGACTTATCTGTAACTACAATGCAGAAGGTTGCTGCGTTGATTAATGAGTTTATATCTAAGATTACCGGTGGAAAATTCAAACCATTTGAGGATACTAAGAATACCAAGGATGTAGTTGACTTCTTTAATACCGTATCTAGTTCAATAAGAGAGGGCAGTGAGATACAGAAACTAAATACTCAAGAACCATACTCTTCAGGTGTAGCAATACCTGTAAGTAATCCTCAAGAATTTGTTGGTAAAAAGTTTAGATCACAACTAGAGATAGGTGATTATAAATTCCCTTCCAACATAGACATTCTAAGAATAGCAAACCTACCTATAAAAACTTTAACTGAACTGGTAAGACAGTATGAAGGTAGAGTTGTAATCATTACAAGTGATGCGACTGGATATGGTGTAGACAGAAATGGAGACCCAATCCTTGGTGGATTTGGATTTGCGTCTAATGAAAAGAATGTTAACGATGGTATTGGATTTGCAAGTGTTAGTACTGGTACAGTAAAAGGAACTTACACAGCGGCACAAAAAGCATACGGTACTGGCAAGACTCTTGTATTGGTAATGATTCAACCACCACATACTACAATTAATAATTCGTATGGCGCTAAGTACATTATCAGAGGTCTAAAAGAAATAGCCGTATCTTCTAAAGAAGAGTTAAGAAAGACAAAGGAAGCAATTAAAGAGTTCATAAAAGGATCTACTTCTATCCAGAAAGAATTAAAAAAGACTGACGCTAATCAAAAGAGAGGATCAGAAAAAAGATTATTTGATTTTATTGATAGCATCGATGAGAATACCAATCTAGAAGAGGCAGTTAAAGAGTTCCTAAATGATACCACTTTCACAATAAGAACAGTTCTTGGTCAAGGCATATTGTTTAAGAATAAAGACATTAGAGCAACTAAGTCTACTAACTATAGTAAGATTGCGCTTAACAATGTTGGGTACAACATATATGATTTCTTAAAGGAGTATGGTGACAATACAATACTTACAGATGATTTAATTCTAAATAATATTGGAGGGTATGTGGTTGGTGGATTTGAGTTAGACGTTCTTCCAAAAGAACAGAGAGAGGCTCTAATAAATGATACACAAAATAAAGGTATAGTTCACCCACTATTCAATGCGAAACTGCCAGGCACTAATCACTTTAGGTTAGATGGTCTTTATGGTGTTCAAGAAAACTTCTCAGAGTATGCAGTGCCTGATACCCAGATATCTTTATCTAATGAGGAGAGAGATAATTTAGTAAGAGAGATTTACAAAGATGATAATTTCTATAAGGCTTCGGCTAGAGAAATCCCTTTAGAGGAAAGGTCATATACAAATCTTACTGTTGCTGCTAAGACAGAATTCAAGAACAAATATTTAAAGCCACAAGGATTACTGATTGAGGCAGTTCCAAATGTACCTACCAAAGTAGCAAAAGGAGAAGGGTTCATCCCTAAGGAAGGTGCCGCTGAACAAATTGCTAAAGGTGAATTTGTAAGCAAGGCTCCAGCTCCGGTGGCTGAAGTTACGCCAAAATCTAAAAGGGTATCTAAGTCTCAGATAATTGGAGAGAATGCTGAACTTGAGGGTGTAGTAAGACATAATCTAGGTGTTGCTAAAATTCTATCTAGAGAAGGAGTTTCACCAGAAAGAGTTAAACTATTTTCAATGGGATGGGAGTTGGGGTCTGATGGTAAGTGGAGATATGAAATACCTGATGGTAAGTTCAAAGAGAATATTGATATCAGTCGTCCTTCTAAACTGGAAGACATATTTGATGCCCCTGACTTGTTCAAAGCATATCCTGAAGCAAGGAACATAGAGGTTGAGTTTAAATTGTTACCAGGAAACGAGTTTGGTAATTTTGATCCAAGCACAAAGTCAATTATAATAAACAGATCAATATATAAGAATAATAGAGATGCTGCTAATCTGACTATGCTTCATGAAATCCAGCACTGGATACAAGTAAAAGAGTTGTTTCAGGGTGGATCAAGCAGTGTGGCGGCAAAGTTTAAGATGGATAAGATTGTTGACTACTTTGAAAAATTAGTCAAGAAGAGGGAGAGTATATACGATACAGCAAGATTGTTTTATGCAGACAATCAAGAGGTAGTTAAGGAAGCAAAGGATCTTCTAGACTTTGCTAAAGGCCAATACGATATCCTTAAAGAATTAACATTTGAAAAGGGGACGAAGGAAGAGAAGGTAAAAGCTGCTGAGATGATAAAAAATCTTAGTGATTATGCTAAGCGTGGAATAGTATCTGCTCAGAATCTTATTGATGAATTGTCTAAGAAAAATCCTGCTGATGCATTTAACCTTTACTATCGAGTAGCAGGTGAAGTTGAGGCAAGAAATGTAGAGTACAGAAATAAATTGACTCCAAGTCAAAGAAGAAACATCCTGCTTTCTGATACCGAGAATATAGACAGAGAGGATCAAATCATGCTCGACTCATTTGGCTTCGTATTTGAGGCTAATGAAATGAAGGATGAGTTCAGAGTTTCAAGGTCTCAACTAGATGATCAGGATAGGATAAACAAATTAATCAATGAAGCAAGGGCTCAGGGTTTCTCTGAGGAGGCTATCATATTATTCTTACAGCGTAAGGGTCTTACTGATAATGCTATCGATACTGCAATGGCTAAGGCTGAGCCTGCTGCTAAGAAGGTTGAGGTGACTGAGGAGTTCGCTCCGGGTTACGACAGAGTTCTCAACAACATGTTCGGTGAAAAAGGTATAGTAACCAAGTCACGAGAGCGTGGTCGATCTGAAGAAGACACACTGGAAAATGCTATCAACTACTTGGGGAAAACTAGGGTATACATAAACGCTACTGATGTGCAGCGTGAGGCTATGGTCCGTAATTTACGCAAGGAGTTTAAGAAGCGTGAGAAGGCTGCGCCTAGTGCGGAGAAGGTAGTAGGCAAGCCTAAGAAGAAGCAGGTAACTGTCGATGAGATGGCTGCGCTCAAGGACCAGATTAAACTGGAGGCTCGTGCTGCTCGTGAAGCCAAGGGAGATCTTAACTCCAAGAGAAAAGCATTAGCTGCTGCTATAAATAAACTTGCCGAAGATGGAAAGATTACTGCAAAGAAGGCTGAGACTATTGCTAAGAGAGCACTTACTATTAATCTTGATAGTGAGGTAGCAGTAAATAAGTTTTTAGACTATGTATCTAAAGTATTTGCTGACGCTGAATATGCTTCAAAGTTATCCAATGGAAATACTATCAGAAGGAAGATAAGAAAGGCGTCTAGAAACAAAGATAAGTCTGCAAACCTAAGAGACCTTGGTGTAAAATTCTCAGAGATTGATCCATCAATGGTTGATGATATTGATCAGTACAATGAGATAGCAGAGAAAATTCTAAAATCAATAGAAGGTTCTAGCCTAAAATCAGGCGTTAAGTTTGCTGAGATAGTTAAGATTGCTGATGTATCTGATTACATCAATACCACTATTGAGAAACAGAGAAAGGAAATACTTAAGGGTAAGATAGACGAGATGAGTGAACTCCTTGGTATTGAAATAACCGAGGAAGAATACTTCAAGATAATTGAGTCTATAAATAATAACGAACCACTACCTAAGAAGTATAAGGATGGGGCGATTAGAAAAGCAATTGATAGAGCATTCAATGTTTACTCTGCTGTAATAGATGACATCTTTAAAACTGGAAAGGATCCAATAACAGGAGAAGAAGTGTCTATAAGCGATAAGAAAAAGAAAGTAGTAAAGGATTTCATGAGCATGGACTTGAATCTTCTTAGTGATAAGGAGGCTCTTGCTGCTATTGATTCGCTACTTAACTTCATACAGAATGGATCTACTGCTAAGATGTCTGCCATATACAATAGAAATCTTGGTGAGCAGAATGCTGTTAAACTTGATAAAAAAGGATTCAAATCATTTAAACTTAAGAAGTATTTCTCTCCTGGACTAGCCAAGGTATTGGTAGAACAATTCACTCAGCTTGACCTTGTGATAGAAAGAATGTTCAAGGGCTTTAACAAGGCTGGTGATTTCATGTTTGAGTCTGGTATATCTGCACTCAAGAAAGGCAAGTCTATTGCTCAATCATTGAATGTTAAAATAGTAGATAACTACTTCAATAAATTCTATAAGTCTAAACCAAATGGACAAGCATTCAATACCATATTCAACACAGTTGAAAGAGGTATGACTGCGTACATGATGAGGACTATGGCAGGAACTGAAGCAGAGATTAACGCTGAGTTCAAGAAGAAGAAAGGTCTTATAGAACAATCAATCGCTAACTTAAAGAAGGGTAACGATAAGCAGAAGGAGTTGGCAGATGTATACACTGAGGTATACAATAAACTTATAGAAGGTTCTGAAAACTATGATGATGTAGTTAAGAAAGCAGATCCTAAAAACGTAGAGGCTGTTACATTCTGGCAGAACGAGTGGGCTAACAAGTATGAGGACCTATCTGATTTGTCTGAAAGTATTTACAACAAGACTCTTGGAAGTGATTTGAACTATACTCCTGTTAGAGTATCAAACACAGGTCAAGGACCAGTTGTTGATGAAAACTCTGATGAGATGAATAGATATGCAATGTCATTTCATACAAATAATCAGACTACATATCAGCGTGAGACTGGTGTATTGATGACTCCAACATTAGATGATAAACTTTCTAAGGGTGCATTTATTGACTTGTCCTTTGATAAAAATAATGCGAACTCAATGTACGATGCTCTTGTAGATTTGAATACTGCTGATGCAGTTAGACAAGTTTCAGGTTTCTTTAATTCTGATTCGTTTGAAAACATTATTCAAAATTCAGATGATGCAAAGATATTGAAGGGAAGAGTTAACTTGTTTATTCGAAATATTCGAAACAAGAACCCATACGATAATGATGAGTTCGCAAAGGCTATAAGAGGACTACAGAATTTAGCCGCTCTTGGGGCAGGTAGAGCGTTGGCAGGTCCTACTCAGGCTCTAAAGCAAACTATACCAGTAATCGCAAACACAATAACTAATGCTGGTAGTATTGATTTAGCGGCCCCATTTAATAAGGACAAAAATGATTTTATAAATAACTCAGGATATGCAATTGCAAATCGTAGTGCTGCTAGTAACAATCAGATAGAGTCGGTAAATAAGTTAGCTGAAAAAATATCAAATTCATTGCCTTCAAAAATTATAAATCCAATTGCAGACCCATTACTTAAATTGAATGAGTTGCAATTGAAGTTGTTCTTACAGAAGCCCGATGCATACGTTGCGCGTGCATCTTGGATAACATATTATGAGAAGTCACTTAAGCAACAAGGTATAGACCCATCAACAATTGACTATGCTACTCATCAGATAAACGATAAGGCTGCTGACTATGCACAAAGAATGGTGGATAGACAACAGAACTTGTCAGACATGGACTTAGCAGGTAAGTTTGTTGGGTCTAAAAATCCAATTGCTCAGTTTGTGAACAAGACAATCATGCCGTTCTCAAGCTTCAGGATAAATCAATCCGCAAGACTAGGGGCTGACTGGGCTACCATTACTTCTAAGGTATCAACCAAAGAAGATAAAGTAGTTGCTGCTAGATCACTAGGTGGATTCTTTGTTGAACTATCCACGTTTAGAGCTGTGTCTGCCACAACTTCTGTAGTTCTTGCATCTCTTGCTGCACTAATATCTGGAAGAGATGATGATGAAGAAGATCGTGAGAAGTTATTTGATACAACAATCAAGGGGGCTACCACATCAACTATAATTGACATAGTTTCTTTCTTGCCATACATGGATAATATTTTCCAGGCAGGGATAGCAAAGAGTCTAGATGTTGTTCAGGATATGCTTGAGGTAGAGGATGCTGATAAGTTTCCTTTCTACAATCCTAGAGATAAGAGTTGGGTTGAAGGTCTTGGGATGCTAGGTATCACTGCGCAAAGAACAGCAGACTTAATTGATTTAATTGATGTTGCCTACACCAGGGATTACAAGGACGACTTCGGAAGAACAAAGTATATAACTGAAGAGGATGCTGACATACTAAAAAAGTTTGTACTGATTAATATACTATCATCAGTTGGACTTGCCTCTCCTGAAATTAAGACAATGACAAGAAGAACATTAGCTAATGTTAAGAGAAGGTCTACAACAAATGAGTCTGGCATAAAACAAGAAAGAGGATCCGGAAGTAGAGGCGGAGGCGGAGGCGGCAGAGCCAAGACAATGAACAAGTCAGACCTGAAGAGGTATAATCGTGAACTATACGATGAATTGTATGGAGAGGGGTCGGCTACTTACGAGATAGAGCAGGAGGTTAAAGCCTTCGAGAAGGAGCAACGAGAGATGAAAAAGAAAATCAAGGATCAGGTGTATGGGGATTAAAAGTCCTCCTCATATTCTATGGTCTTGATGATGTCTCTCAAATCTTTTATCAGGGACTTAACATCCTCCTTAACTGATTCGTACTCACGGTCTACTAGCTTCTCGTAAATCATGGCAACGCTTGCATGGAAGCCTTCTGTAGTGAAGGCTATCCTTGCTGCTCTTTCTTCTTGGACTCTTCGATCCATTCTTTCTCGGTTATAAAATTGTATACTGGCTTCATTCTTTCTTTGAGTAATCTAAGTTCCTGCTTAAGTGCCTCATTCTCTTGCACTAATCTACCAACAATATTGTAGGAATCAACAGGTTCATCCTTAAATTTATTCATTACTACCATTTCTTTGCACTTAAGATACAAACTTCTGAATTTTGAATCTAGTTCAACCATATCTTCAAACTTCTTTAGGTAGTACTCAGCAGCATACCTGCTCTTCTTCATGCTGAGTGCAATGCTCTCGACATGCATGCCTGTATCCTTAAGTAGTGAAGCGAATATCATTCGTGCTTCTACCTCTCCTCGGTACCTTGTTACGGATAGAGTCCGTTCTCCTGTTACCATCTCAACTATGTTGCGTAGGTTCTCAATCTTCTTTCTCTCTTCCATAAAAGAGTTCTGCTTTGATTCCATGATTTCTTAATTCTTTTATCCTGTATTTTTGTAACTCAGATGGCTTACCTGTTGGTCTCTTGACTTCGTAGAACTCTACGTCAGAGTCTTTAGGTATGGCGATAAGGTCAGGGATACCATTCTTGTTGGTCTTAATCAACTTGATTACGTAGTACCCCTGATCCTCAAGGTCCTTCATTAACTTACTTTGTATCTGCTGCTCGGTCATAGGGCCTGAAGTTCTTCTTCGCTATCTGTAATGCCTCTGCTTCAGTGTCAGCAACACCGGTGTCGTAGGTGAACCCATCGCTGAACCAGTACAGCCAGTCCCCTCCTATAGATTCGAACACGCCTATTGATTCAACAGGGACTTCCCTCATGTAGAATAGGCTCTTTGCTTGATGTCCTAGATATATCTTCATTCGTATGTTTCTTTATAGTATCCTTCTCCATCTAAGAATTCTCCATTAAATATACCATCCCAATAAGCATCTTGAATCTGCTCCTTTTCCATTTGCTTGGCTTCTTCGAATAACTTCTCAAATTCCTCATCCATGATGAAGTGCTGTCTGATGTAATCTACTGCTGTCTGTTTCATTTCATTATATTTTTTAAATCGTTCCAAACTAATTGAGCCTTTTCTCCCCAATAGTATTCGCACTTGCCATCCTTGATTGGTGGCTCTGTAAAGTATGCTTGCCAATGTTCGCATGGCTTTGCCGTGAACCTATAACAGGTTTCTTTTGCAGGACAATCTGTCCCCCGACACATTGTGATATCTGGACTCATTATATTTCGTTGTTAATGTATTTGATTAATTTTTCAAGAATATCAATCGTTAAAGAAGACTTCATTAGATTAGCTCTCCTAGATATAACCCTAACATTTCCCGGGATATATCCCTTATCATTGTCAACTCTATCAAGAGACATTGCATTTGGTAAGTAACCATTACCTTTAGTTAATCTGGTGTCTAGTATCGGACAATACTCTGGTATAACTATATCTTCTTCTTTAATAGAAAATTCCACGCCATACTTACGAGCTCTTGTCCTAGCGACATACCACAAATAGTGACGTGGATTTTCTGTAAACTTTACCTTACGGGATCTTTCATAAAATTCTTTATTCTGATTAGATTTTTTGTCTTTATTCTTAATGTTGTACTCTATGTCGTAGAGTCTTTTCTTTTCCTTGTTATCCATAGCATTTTATTTTTACTGAATATAGAAATAATATGTCAGAAAACAATGAATATCAGGCATGAGTTATAATACATTTAAGACATTCAAGTTCTGCTTCCTCATAACTCTTGTACAAATGCTCAGAGATGATCATGGCACCAAATGAGTTCACTACTCTGTATCCAAATTTAACATAGGTAGTTGTATCTACTTGTATCTCATGGTACAACTCACGCTCTCTGAACCACCGGAATGCCTGCTGGTAAAGAGGAGCAGACACCATATCGCTGTTGCTATTTGTCTGAGCAGTTCCTAGTGTAACCTTGGTTGCGTTAGGTCTCAGGCCTGAGCCACCGACCTCATACCATGCCAAGCATGGTTCATCAAAGCCCTGCACTTTAAGTGCTAGTGCTTGATCATAGGGGATAAATTCATTCTCCATATCCTTTTTTAAAATGATTAATAGTATAGTCCTTCTTTTTAATTACTGCCTTGTAGATGTCATGCTCAATCCCTCCCTTACTGAATACCCAGTAGACATGGTTGTATGACCGCTCCTTGGTTGTCATCCTGTCTCTGCTCTGCCAGTAACTGGTAGCACTGAAGTCAATGTTGTAGTATACCAACGCTAC
>Ga0315902_10007500_pt1 | contig 14877 bp, 14 predicted proteins | sample LakEriMetagenome_9_FD_203523 | JGI IMG/M metagenome (GOLD analysis project Ga0315902, IMG submission 203523) | Freshwater fungal communities from buoy surface, Lake Erie, Ohio, United States - Buoy 12 MA117 | ecosystem: Environmental > Aquatic > Freshwater > Lake > Lake biofilm | place: USA... | reverse complement strand
CCCGTCTGGGCGATGCGCTCGACGCTGCGCCCATCCGGGGACATGCGCAGTATGTAGCCCTCACGGGTGCCTGTGTAGATCGCACCGGAGGTGTCGATGGCGACATCCTCGGCACCGGTGCCGGGAAGTGGGATTACCTCGAGGCGAGCGAGAGCGTCGTTAGGTGCAAAGGGGCCGCGCAGCCCGGCATCCTGGGGCGGGCGCCAGCGGCGAGGAATGAGGCGGGCCTTGGACATGGGCCCATCCTGCCCCGCGGGGGGCAGGCTAGGCAGCGAGATCGAGACGCGGCAGCGTCGGGAGTGGCATGCGAGGCCCCGTGGTGCGCTCGGTGAGGCCCAGCAGCTCGTAGGGGCGCGTGCCCACGCGGGCGAACCAGGTGCCGGTGAGCGGGATCGAAGTGCCAGCGGGGGTGGTGCTGATCACGGTGTTCCTCCTTGTGGGAGCGGGTTCGTGCAGGTGTCGTCTCCCTTATAGGGAGCCAACGTGTCAGGGCGATGTAATCCAGGATCACCTGCGGCGACAATTGAGCGAGCACCGGCTCACGAAGGCGTGAGCCGCATCACAGGACTCCATCGTCCCGCGGGTGGGGCCGTGGGAGCATGTGGCCGTGATCCAGAGCGAGGGCTCCATCTGGGACTTCATCGTCGTCGTGACGATCGTGTTCCTGGCGTCCCTGCTCATGGGGTGGCTCTCGGCGAGGACCCTCGACGTCCGGCGCGGGCGCCTGCGTTCGCTGGCCGCAGGCGTGATCGGCTTCTTCGGCGGTCTCATCCTTTTGGGCATCCAGGTCCAGGGCAATGTCGAGATTGACTTCGAAGACGACTCCAGCGCGACCTTCCTGCTCGTCGTGGCCTGGCTTGGTTACGCCCTCATCGTGGCGCTGGTCGCCAGCCTGGTCATCGACGCCATGCTCCGACCTCGACGAGGGCGGCGTGGATTCCCCAGGCCGATCCGAGCGCTCAAGGCGCGGATTGCCGTCACGAGACGCCTCACCCAGATTGCCCGCATCGCGCGCAAGAACGGGCTCATCGGCCGGCGCCTTGCCTCTCGGAGTGAACTCCTTTCCCCTGAGACCGCGCGCGCACTGCGGCTCACCCTCGAGGAGTCCGGCGGGATGCTTGTGAAGTTCGGCCAGATTGCCTCGACGCGCGATGACCTCCTTCCCCCTGTCATCACCGATGAACTTGCGGAGTTGCGCTCCTCGGTGCCGGGACTTCCCTTCGCGACGGTGCGCTCAGTGGTGGAGACCGAGTTGGGTGCTCCGCTCACCTCAGTCTTTGCAAGCTTCGACGAGCAGCCCCTGGCCGCAGCGTCAATCGGTGTCACCCATCGCGCCGTGCTGCGGGACGGTCGACATGTCATCGTCAAAGTGCAGCGACCCGACGTCGAGGAGAGCGTCGCCATCGACGGCCGCGTCCTCATCGGCGGTGCCCGCAACCTCGAGCGGCGTTCGGCGGCCGCGCGGCGGGTGGGCATCGTGGGACTGGCTCGGGAGCTCGTGTCCGGGATCACGGAGGAGCTCGACTTCACACGCGAGGCCGCCAACAACGCTGCCATGCGCCGGGCCCGTGTCGCCGACGATGGCGTCGAAATCCCAGAGATCTATGGCGACATGACGACGCGGCGCATGCTCGTTATGGATGAGGTGGTGGGCAGGTCGGTCTCAGATCAGTCCGCGGTCGATAACTGTGGCGTGGCGCGATCGCAGCTCGCGAAGCACCTGCTGGATTCCTTCCTCGCGCAAATCCTCACCGATGGCGTGTACCACGCTGATCCGCACCCGGGGAATGTGCTGGTCGATAGCAGCGGAACGCTGTGGTTCATCGACTTCGGCGCCGTGGGCTGGATTGATCCCGTCACGCTCGAGGGTCTGCAGCAGATGGCGCTCGGCTTCACTTTGCGTGATCCCTCCGTCCTGGCACGCGCGGTGCGACGTGTCGCGGGTCAGGCCAGCGAGAGCATCGATATCACGTCACTCGAGTTTGACCTGGGAGTCGTACTCACGACCTTGCAGGGCGGTGGTTTTGACCCGGGAGCCATAGCGGAGATCATCCGGGTACTTGACCGCCACGGTGTCGGCGCTCCGCCGGCGCTCACGATCCTCGCGCGGGCAATCTTGACTCTGGACGGCACGCTGCGCATCCTCGACCCCGACTTCCGCATGGGCCCCGCGGCACAGGAGCGTATGGGCGAGATCGTCGCCCATCAGGATCTCGACCCGCGCGATCAGCTCACCCGCGAGCTTGTCCGGGCGCTGCCCATCCTGCGCTCCATGCCCCAGGTGGGTGAAGACCTCGCCCTCCAGGCCCGCAGCGGCCGACTGACCCTGCGTATCGACCGCTACTCCGGGGCCGACGGCCAGCGTGTCGAGCGCTGGCTCAACCGAATCCTCTTCACGGTGGTCGGTGTCGTCGGACTCGTCGGATCAGGGCTCGTCCTCATCGCCGGTGGCCTCACCGCCAACGACACGGTGTCCAATCCGCTGCGCCTCATCGGCTTCGTCGGCCTCTTCCTATCGGCTGCGATGATGATGCGCGTTGTCGCGCAGATCCTCGCGCGTCGCGACGACGACGATCCCTTCTGAGGTTCGTAGCGCCTAGCGCGTGCCGACGGCGAGCAGCCGCGCGAGGTCACCATGCACTTCCAGCCCCGCGCTTGTGGCGACCGTGTCGAGCACGACCTGTCCCGACGGGTCCGTGAGCTTCACGTGCAGAGTCGCGTCCAGGGTCTCCTCGACCCGCTCGTGCATTCGGGTGCGCACAGGCGCATGGAGCAGTCCGCCCCGGACTCGCTCGGCGCTGAGCTCGAGCAGCCCGGATGGTCCGTCGAGGCTCCAGCGCACGTGGCTGTCGTCGATCTCCAGGGACCTTTCCTTTGCACCGTTGTACGTCGCCCACGAGTGCAGGCGACGGCCGAGCCGCAAGCCCACGATGAATCCGCGGAAGGACGAACGCAGCCAGGGGATGATCGCAACCGATGCGACAAGTGAAGCCTCCGGTGCATCCACGAGATGGTTGGAGTGCATCCAGACGTAGCCGGCAGGAAAGGCTCTGCCCCAGTCCTTCTCGATGTAGCCGCGGCCTCCGGCGAAGTCCTGGCTCACGCCGTCGGCGATGAGCTGGCCGCGCAAGTCGTGACCGAAGGACACGACGCCGTGGTAGCACTCCATGAGCGGCACCCAGGCATAGGGCCCCATGATCCCTGGACGACGCCAGGTCACCGGCCACGGCTCGAAGTCGCTCGTGAAGTCGACGTCACCCCGCAGATGAGGCAGGTCGAGGTGCACGCCGCTCGCCGAGAAGTGGTTGGGTCCGACGTGCACATCGAAGCTCTTGTCGTCCGCGACGAAGTCGGAGGTGTCGTAGCGGTGGTACCAGGACCGACCGGTCGCGCCGTCAAGCACCTGCACGAAGGCCTCGTCGGTGACGTCGTCACCGTCGCGTCCGCGGAAGACACCGGGGATGATGGCCCAGCGAGCCTGCTGGCGGTGATCGACGAGCTTGACGTACCAGCCCTCGAAGAAGCCCCGCCGTACGCCTCGACCATGGAATGCCTCGGGCCGGCGAATCCCGCGAACGAAGGCCGAAGGTTTCCGCATGCGATCCACGCTACTGGTCGTAGGCTGCGGCTCGGAGGTTGACATGAGGCTGCTCGTGCCCCGGGAGACACGCCCGGGTGAGCGGCGGGTGGCCGTGGTGCCATCCGTCGTGGGCAAGTTCACGCAGTTGGGCTTCGAGGTGGTCGTGGAGTCAGGGGCAGGCGATCTCGCCTTCGCCCCGGACGCCGACTACTCCGCTGCCGGCGCCATCGTGGTGTCGACGACGGCTATGGACGATGCCCTGGCTGCCGCAGACGTGGTCGCTTCGGTGCGGCCGCTGGACTATGGGAGGGCCAAGCGTCTCAAGAGGGGTGCGGTCGCGGTGTCCTTCCTCTCACCCGCCATCGACCTCGACACCGTGCGAGGCCTTCATGATGCGGGTGCCACGGGTCTCTCCTTCGAACTCGTCCCGCGCATTTCGCGAGCGCAGTCGATGGATGCACTCACCTCGCAGTCGCTTGTCACGGGCTATCGGGCAGCGCTGGTGGCTGCCGATCGCCTGCCGAAGTTCTTCCCGCTCTTCATGACCGCCGCGGGCACGATCCAGCCGGCACGCGTGCTCGTGCTCGGCGCTGGCGTTGCGGGCCTGCAGGCCATCGCCACGGCGAAGCGCCTCGGGGCGCGCGTCTCGGCGTACGACGTCCGGGCCGCGAGCGCGGACGAGGTGCGCTCGATGGGTGCCACCTTCATCCAGCTCGATCTCGATGCGCTCGAGGGCGCGGGCGGCTACGCCCGCGAAATGAGCGATGACCGCGCGCAGCGCCAGCGCGACCTGCTCGCGCCCCACGTGGCCGAGTCCGACGTCCTCATCACGACGGCCGCAGTCCCTGGCCGCCAGGCGCCTCTGCTTGTGACCCGGGCCATGGTCGAGGAGATGAAGCCGGGCTCCGTCGTCGTCGACCTCGCTGCGGAAACCGGCGGCAACGTCGAGGGTTCGCTTCCCGGTGAAGAGGTCATGGTCGGCGAGGTCATCGTCTGGGGTGGCCGCGATGTGCCCAGCGAGATGCCGGTGCACGCCTCCCAGCTCTACGCCATGAACGTCTACTCGCTGCTCACACTCGTCGCCAAGGACGGCCAGGTCGTCGTTGACGCCTCCGACGAGATCATCGACGGCTGCGCCGTGGTGCTCAATGGCGACGTGCGCAACGAGGCAGCGCAGGCCGCGCTCCAGGGAGGATCCTGATATGGACGGGGTAGCGCTCCTCACGATCTTCGTGCTGAGCATCTTCGTGGGCTTCGAGGTCGTCTCGAAGGTCTCGACGATCCTCCACACACCACTGATGTCCGGCGCCAATGCCATCCACGGCATCGTCCTCATCGGTGGTATCACCGTGACCGGCGCGGCCGACTCGGCTCCCGAGGTGATCATCGGAGTGATCGCGATCCTTCTGGGCGCGATCAACCTCGTCGGTGGCTTTGCGGTGACCGACCGCATGCTCGAGATGTTCAAGTCCAAGGCCAAGGTCAAGGACGAGGGAGCCCTGTGATGACTCCCACCTGGGTCCAGTTGGGCTACCTCGTCGCGGCCGTCCTCTTCATCCTGTCGCTCAAGGGCTTGTCGTCGCCGAAGTCCGCCCGCATGGGCACGCTCCTCGGTGCCGTGGGCGCTCTCCTGGCGACCGTGATCCTCTTCTTCAGCGGCATCGAGCTCGACAACCTCATCGTGATCCTCGTTGCCCTGGTGGCGGGCACCGCGATCGGGCTCGTGGCCGCGCGCAAGGTCAAGATGACCGCCATGCCGCAGCTCGTGGCGCTCTTCAACGGCGCCGGCGGCGGTGCGGCAGCCCTCGTCGCCCTCGTGGAGTTCCTTGAGTACGGGTCGACCAAGGGTGGCTTCTTCCTCGTCGCGACAGTCCTCACGGTGCTTATCGGCGGGGTGTCAGCGAGCGGCTCTGTCGTGACCTTCCTGAAGTTGCAGGAGATCATGACGACCCGTCCCGTCGTCCTGCCTGCGGGTCGCTTCATCACGATCGGCATCGCCGTACTCACCGTCGCCTGTGCGGTGTGGGTCATTGCCTCGCCGTCGACGCTCGGTGTCGCGGTACTGCTCCTGCTCTCGTTGATCTTCGGCATCCTCTTCGTGCTTCCCGTGGGCGGTGCCGACGTACCCATCGTCATCTCACTGCTCAACGCCTTCACGGGTCTTTCCGTGGCCGCATCGGGCTATGTCCTGAGCAACGTTCTTCTCATCATCGCGGGCACACTCGTTGGTGCGTCGGGCACGCTCCTCACGAGGGAGATGGCAAAGGCCATGGGGCGCCCGCTCACGTCGACCCTCTTCGGTGCCTTCTCCGGCACGACCCAGGGTGGTGGCGGCACGGGCGAGGAGCGCCCGGTGCGCTCGGCTGGACCAAACGACATCGCGATCATGCTCGGCTACGCCAACAAGGTGATCCTCGTGCCGGGCTACGGCCTCGCGGTGGCGCAAGCACAGTCGACCCTGCGCGAGCTTGCCGATCTCCTCACCGCGCGGGGCATCGATGTCGACTACGCCATCCATCCAGTCGCGGGTCGCATGCCCGGGCACATGAACGTCCTCCTCGCGGAGGCGTCGGTGCCCTACGAGCAGCTCAAGGAGATGGAGGAGATCAACCCCGACTTCGCCACCACTGACGTCGTGCTCGTCGTCGGTGCCAATGACGTCGTCAACCCGGCCGCGCGCTCGGACAAGTCGGCCCCGATCTACGGCATGCCGATCCTGGATGTCGACAACGCGCAGCAGGTGGTCTTCCTCAAGCGGTCGATGCGTCCTGGCTTTGCCGGCATCGAAAACGAGTTGCTCTACGACCCCAAGACGACGCTGCTCTTCGGCGACGCCAAGGACTCCCTCACCAAGGTCGTCACCTCGCTCAAGACCCTGTAGGACTAGACGACGCCGTAGAGGCGATCGCCCGCATCCCCGAGGCCGGGCACGATGTAGCCCTTCTCGTTGAGGCGCAGGTCGAGCCCGGCGGTGACGACGGTGACGTCGACGGGTTTGTCGGTGTAGCTCTCCTCGACATGGCGCAGCCCCTCGGGCGCGGCGAGCAGCGCGATGGCCGTCACGTCGCTCGCGCCGCGATCGAGCAGCAGATCTATGGCCGTGACGAGCGTGCCGCCGGTGGCAAGCATGGGATCGAGCACGAATACTTGGCGGCCCTCGAGATCGTGGGGAATTCGGTCGGCGTAGGTCGAGGCGATGAGCGAGTCGTCGTCGCGCACCATGCCGAGAAAGCCGACCTCGGCGGTCGGCATGAGGCGCATCATTCCCTCGAGCATGCCGAGCCCGGCGCGCAAGATCGGCACGACGAGCGGCCGCGGATGCGCGAGGTGCACGCCGGTGGTCTCGGTGACCGGCGTCTGGATGGTCACCGGCGTGGTGCGCAGGGAGTGGGTGGCCTCATAGGCGAGCAATGTCACGAGCTCTTCGACGAGGAGCCGGAAGGTCGCGGAGTCGGTGGTCTCGTCGCGAAGGGTGGTCAGCTTGTGGGCAACGAGCGGATGCTGGACGACGATGGTTCGCACGCGGGCAGCGTATCGGGGCCAAGGTGCGGCGCGAGGCCGGTCCCGCATGCCACGATGGGGGCGCACCCACCAGGGGGCAGGGAGAGGGGCGCAGGCCATGGACGACGACGCAGGCTATGCCGTCGCTGCCTGGCGCGAAGAGGGCCGCTGGTCGGTCGCTGCGCTACCCCCGCGGGCGACGGAGTCACTTGATTCCTTCCTCGCCGCGCTGCGCCAGCTCATCGCGGAGGGCGGGGCCCTGGGATTCCTCGTCGTGGACGAGGACTTCTTCCTGGGCGTGCGCATGATGCCCGATGGTGCCGCGCGACTGCTGCTCTCGGACATCGGCGCGGCACTGGAGTATCCCCTGGCCGAGGAAGTCGCGGACATGCTCGAGGCGGATCTGCCCGAGGACGACGAGGAACTCGATGAGGTCGAGCCTGTCGGAGACTTCACTTTCGCGGCCGACATGGGTATGCCCGTGAGCGAGCTCGAGTTGATCCTCGACGATCCCGAGCTCTACCCCGACGAGCAGGTCGTGGCGATCGCGACACGTCTCGGCTTCGATGACCAGCTCGCGGCGGCACTCGAGCGCGACTGACGCATGAGGCACGCCGAGTCCGACACCACCGCGATGCGCCAGGCACTCGAACTAGCCCGGCAGTCGTTGCTCACTGGTGATGAGGACGTCCCGGTCGGAGCCTTGGTGCTCGGGCCCGATGGCGCCGTGCTTGCCGAGTCGGCCAACCGCCGTGAGGCGCTCACCGATCCCACCGCGCATGCCGAGGTGGTCGTGCTGCGCGAGGCGGCGCTCGCACTCGACGACACCCACCTGGTCGGCTGCACCCTGGTCGTCACCCTCGAGCCGTGCCCCATGTGCGCGGGCGCGGCACAACTGGCGCGCGTCGACCGGGTGGTCTTCGGAGCCTGGAACGACGAGTACGGTGCTGCGGGGTCGGCGTGGGACCTTCTGCGCGATCGCCGGCTCTCGCATCGACCCGAGGTCATCGGGGGAGTGTTGGCGGATGAGTGCGGGGCCGTCGTGCGGGAGTTCTTCGCCCGCCGGCGATAGGGGCCCGGCGCGCTGTGTACCCTTTCCGGCGGTGGCGTGTCCGAGCGGCCAAAGGAGCACGCCTCGAAAGCGTGTGTGGGGGCAACTCCACCGTGGGTTCAAATCCCACCGCCACCGCGTTGGGGTAGTGACGAAACTCGCTACCTTGAAGTGACGAAACTCCCCGCTGGGGGCTCCAAGGAGCTCTTGGCGGGGAGTTCGTCGTTGTGTTTCGCTGGCGCGACCTACTTGAGGATGCGACTGATGGCCCTGTCGTACAGGCCGTCGCCGCCGAAGCGGCGCAGTCTCCACATCGGCTTAGCGAGGTAGCCCGCCATGTAGCGGCCCTTGGGCTTGGGCGCCTGGATGGCCTTGAGGATTGTGTCGGCGATGAGGGTCGGTGACGACAGTTTGCTGTTGAACGACGGGTCCGACATGGTGCGATCCATCTTGCCCTGCAGATCCAGGTAGGGATCCGATACGCCGACCTGATGCGTGTTCACCACGTCGTTGAACTCCGTAGCTATTGCACCAGGCTCGATGATGACAACGTTGATTCCCATAGGCTTGAGCTCCACGCGCAGGCAGTCCGACCAGCCCTCGAGTGCGTGCTTGGTGGCGTGATACCAGGCTCCGAGCGGTGTATAGATACGGCCTCCCATGGAGGAGACGTTGACAATGGTGCCCTTGCCTTGGGCTCGCATATGAGGGATGACCAACTGCGTGAGGTGAGCGAGACCAAAGATGTTGACATCGAACTGCCGGCGCGCGGCATCGATGGAGACGTCCTCTACGGGGCCGTACTGCGCATACCCGGCGTTGTTGACCAGCACATCTAGTCGCCCCTGCTCGTCGATGATGCGCTGCACCGCGGCGCTCACCTGCTGGTCGTCGGTGATGTCCATGGCGATGGGGATCACGCCGGGAAGCTGCGCGATTCGGTCAGCGCGACGGGCCGCTCCGTAGACGGTGTACCCGGCGGATGCGAGGCGGGTGGCGGTGGCTTCGCCGATGCCGCTGGAGGCACCGGTGACGAGGACGACACGGCTAGACATGGACTCTCCCTGAGTAGTAGTACGCTACCGTAGCGTAGCATAAAGTCCAGGGGGCATACTTGGCCCGTGAGCGAAGCACTCGTCGACGTCGACCCGCGTGTACGTCGCTCCCGCGAGGCCGTGCTTGCGGCGTCTGTCGCGTTCTTCGTGGCGGGCGGCCCGCGCGCGGTGACGGTCGATGCGATCAGCGAGGCATCAGGCGTTGCGAAGACCACGATCTATCGGCACTGGCGGGATCGGGCGCATCTGCTGGCTGACACCTACCGTGCCTGCCTTCCCGTCGTACCGGCACCGGATGACAGCGTTTCGCCGGAGGCGGCCCTCCGTGACGTCGTTCGATCGCTCGTCCATGGCATGGGTCAGGAGCCCACTCGAAGTGCGCTCCCGCATCTCATCGCCACACCACTCGACCCTGTCGAATCGGCGGCCTTGCCACCCGATGTCCTCGACCAGACCTTCTCTCCACTCGTCGCTTCGATTGAGCGAGCTGCTTCTGCAGGAGTGATCCCCAAGCGCACCGACACCATGGAGGCTAAGCATCAGTTGGTGGGCTTCATCGTCATGTCGGCGATTGACCCGACATGCGCCATGAACAACTCCCTGGCCGACAGGGTTACGCAACTCTTCCTCGCGGGTCGGCAGGCACAGACGTAGAAGCGAATGGCGCGCCCGGCTGGCTGACGATCGGGCAGCAGCCGCACCTGTGCAAGAAATATACGGAATGGCGTGCTGTCCTCGTAAGTGAGCACCGAAACCGACCGAAACCACGAGGTCGCGGAGTTTCGTAAGCACCCCGCCATGCAGATGGGGACACCCCTGGGAGTGTCCCCATCTGCATGTTGACCATGCCCGGGCCTGGGGAGGAGTCGAGCTGCGGCTCCCAGCGGCTTCTTGCAGTTCTCCGGTATGGGCCCTCGCGTGACCCCTAGTGTTCTCGACATGCGTCGAGTCGTTGCCGTCACCCTTGTCCTGATGTTGTCCCTCGTCGGCGTGCCCGCGGTGGCGGCGACCGACCCGGCACCCGCGCCCGTGGCTCAGGCCAAGGCGGAGCCTGCCCTCAAGTGGAAGAAGTGTCAGGGTGGCCACCTTGAACGCGCGGAATGCGCCTTCCTCACAGTGCCGCGTGACTGGGCGCGATCCGACTCAGGGACCTATCGGATCGCGGTCGCTCGCGTCCGGGCTGGAGTGGCACCCACGCGTGGCGTCCTCATCTTCAACCCCGGAGGTCCGGGTGCGGCGGGTCTGGACTTTCTCGACTTCGTCCAGCGCCGACTTCCCAAGGAAGTGCGCGACTCCTTCGACATCGTGGCTTTTGATCCGCGAGGCATCGGTGCCTCGCAGCCCAAGTTGACGAATTGTCGTACCGCTGAGCCCAAGCTTCCAGCGACCGGACCCGTCGACTGGCAGGCGGTGACTTCCGCATACGTCGATGTGATGTCAGCGGCACTTCAAGAATGCCTCGCGGTGAACGAGGCCGATGCGCAGTTTGTCGGCAGCTGGCAGGTCATCCGTGACATCGACGCACTGCGCCGCGCGCTGGGGGAAGAGAAGATCTCCTTCTGGGGGTTGAGCTACGGCACGACCCTCGGCCGCGCCTACGCGCAGCAGTTTCCCCAGCGACTGCGGGCGCTAATCCTGGACGGCACGATCACCCCGACCCCCTCGATCGGCGACTACACACGCGAGCACATCTGGGACGACGCCACAGCGATCGAGACCATGCTCGGTGCCTTCGGCGCCAAGACCACACGCGGGTACCGCACTGTCATGGAATACCTCGACAAGAGAGTATTGACCACCGAAGACGGTGACGAGCTCACGAGGTGGGACGTGTCCGGTCTACTGGTGGATTACGCCGCTTATCAGGAGCGGTGGGCGCAGTCCAAGGCGCGCATCAATGAGTGGTACGACGCCATTCGCAACGCACGCTCGATCACGCGGGAGGAGTTCAGGCGCTTGAAGGCGGACTCGATCAGGCCGCGCGAGGAGGGTGGATCGAATCCGGCGTACCACTTCATCAACTGCTCCGACATGCATGATCGCCCGTCGGTGCAGATCATCGCCGGTGCCGCCGAGCAGGCCGCCAAGGTTGGAGGAACGGCACTGGGAGCCACTCCGCTGGCAGAGGGCGGGCAGTGCGCGGGCCTGCCCCCGCTGGGGATGTCCGTGCCACCTCTGAACGGCACTCTGCGCCTGTCGACGCCTCCGGTCATCATCAACGCCGTGGGCGACAACCGGACTCCGTGGCTCGGAGCGCGCGAAACTGCCAACGGCTTCACGGGGTCGTCCATGGTCACCTACGCGGGCACGCAGCACGTGACCTATGGAGGGCCGTCGCCCTGCGTGGATGCGGCGGTGACGCCGTACCTGCTCCATCGCACGTTGCCCCCACGGTCCGTCGCCTGCCCGCTCGTCTACCCCTAGAGGCTCCCCGCCTGCCAGCTTCGGGAGTTCCGGCGAGCTGAGTCCCGGGTAGTTGCGCCGTTGCACCGACGGCGTGTGTCGTCGAGCGAGGAGGAGCTGTGACGGGCGAGCCGCGCTGGTTCAGCGAAACTGAGGAGGGGCACTCCCAGGAGTATGCCGAGAGCCTTCACCAGATGGCGCTGGATGGCCAAGACCTCGAGGGCGAGGCCCGATTGCTCGACGCGATCATCGCGCCGGGCTCGCGTGTATTGGATGCCGGATGCGGTCAGGGCAGGATCGCCGCGGCCTTGCATCGCCGCGGCCACGTGGTCATTGGTGTGGATATCGATCCGGTCCTCATGTCCGAAGCGCAGCAGGTGAATCCCGGTCCGACGTACCTCCTGGCGGACCTCAGCGCCCTCGACCTGGAATCGCACGGTCACGCCGACCCGATGGATGCGGTCGTCTGCGCCGGCAACGTCATCACGTTCGTGGCCCCCGGCAGCGAGGTGGCCGTGCTGCGTGCGCTCGTGCGGCACCTCACGCCCGAGGGCATTTGCGTGGTGGGCTTCCAGGTGGAGCGGTACGCCCTGGCTGACTTCGACCGGGACCTGGTCGAGGCTGGCTTCATGCTTGAGCAGCGCTTCGCGACGTGGGATCTGCGGCCCTGGAGTGACGAGGCCGATTTCGCGGTGTCATTCCTGCGGCCCGACCCGGCTAGCAGTTGATGCAGAGCACTGAGTCGCCTGCTCTGATTGCCGACGGGCGCTGGACGCGAGCGCAGACCGCCCGAATCAGGTGCTCGCCCCTCGGATTGGGGGTCTGAAGCGGCCTGCGCCCGTGTGACCTGCGTCACCCCGACACGCCGTGACGACACGCCGGTCGCTAGGGGAAGGAAGCCCGACACGCCCGAGTCAAGGAGGCGCGAGGCGGGTGGGACGGATGTGACGAGTCCGTGACCTTCCTGTTATGTTCCTATGCCTATGTGGAGTGACCTGCCTGACCAGTCAGACATCGAGGACCGCCGCGCTGCCCGAGCGGAGCGCCAGGCCCGGGCTCGGCGCAGCCGTCTGCAGCGCCTCTCGGTCACGGTCACGACCCTGACCCTCATCGCTGTTGGAGGCGTCGTCGTTCTCGCCCGTCCGGCCGCCGAGGTGACCCCCACCGCCGCACCGGCGCCTGTGGCCGCCCCCTCTCCCTCTGCCAGCGCCTCCGAGCAGGTCGTCGAGGACAAGCTCCGCGAGGCTCTCGCCGCAGGCTCGGGTGAGCCGCCGGCTGTCACCGCTGAGCCCCCCGCTGCCGAGACGACGGTCACGGTCGCGGCTCCCGCAGCTGAGGAGACCCCCGCCCCCAAGGCACGCACAGCCAAGGCTGCTGACGAGCCCTCGGTGCTACCTGCCGAGGAGCTCCCCGTCGCGAGCGAGGGCGACTACGGCACCGTCGTCGAGGTCGCGCAACGCGCGCTCGATGTCGAGCCGACCGGCTACTTCGGCCCCAAGACCAAGGCCGCCGTTGCGGAGTACCAGGAGGCCATCGGCCTACCCGCGACCGGCCAGATCGCGACCTTCACTTGGTCAGCCCTGGGTGAGGAGACAGTCACTGCCGCCCTCGGCGCTGCGGCAACCGCCGACGGCTTCGTCGACGGCGAGCCGGCGGAGATCCAGGAGAGTCCCGAGCCCAAGTCAGAGCCGCGCAACACCGACGCGGGTGATCCCCCGGTGCTCGAGGAGACCGACAGCGGCGAGTCTGTCGCGGTCGTGCAGCGCGCGCTCGGCGTCAAGCCCGCCACCGGCTACTTCGGTCCCATCACCGTCAAGGCTGTCAAGGCCTTCCAGTCCGACAACGGCATCCCCACGACCGGCGTCATCGCGACCTACACCTGGGGCGCGCTCGGCAAGCAGACCGCCCGCGACGCCGCGATCGCGCATGCCACCTACGGCACGGCCTTCGGTCCGGGTGCCCCCAAGGGCAACGGCGGCGGCAGCTCCGGCAACGGCGGCGGCAACTCCGGCAACGGCGGCGGCAGCTCCGGCAACGGCGGCGGCGGAAATGGCGGCGGGGGATCCACCAGCCAGGGTCGCGACGGTCTCTTCTGTCCCGTCAAGAACTTCTACTACGGCGATGGGCTCGGCGCCCCGCGCCCGGGCGGTCGCACCCACGCCGGCCTCGACCTCATGGGCAGCCGCGGCGAGCCGATCTACGCCATCGACTCTGGCACTGTCACGCGCTCGGGCTACCAGAGCAACGGATCGCTCATCCTCGACATCACCGGCTCACGAGGGATGTACTTCTACGGCCACTTCGACAAGATCCTCTTGGGGTACGGCGACAAGGTGCAGGCCGGCCAGCTCATCGGATACATGGGCGACACCGGCTCACCCGGAGCGGTCCACCTGCATCTCGAGGTGCGCCCCAATGGCTGGTCCGGTGGTTATGAGGACCCGGTGCCGCTGATCAAGTCGCTCTGCGGCTAGCCGCAAGAGAACAACCATCAGTGGGGCCTACCGTGCTAGCACGGTAGGCCCCACTGATGCGGGTCCGTGGTAGCACGGGACTTTGGGCCGTAGGGCCATCAGAGTGGTCGCACGGTGGGCAATGCCTCACCCGGATCCCTAGTTTTCTCGGCATGCGACCGACACGGCTTATCGCTTCCGCCACCTCCGTCCTCGTCACCGCGGCCATGCTGACGGTTCCCTCTTTGGCCCTCGCCGAAGAATCGGCCAGTCAGGACGAGCGCGTCATCCTCCAGCCTGCCCCGCCGCAGGACGAGCCCAAGGTGGATGACAGGGCGAAGCCCGCTGCCGATCAGGAGAAGTCGAAGTCGCGCCGCAGCGACCATCCGCCCGTCTCTCGCGCGCGTGTCATCACAGACCTGCGCGAGGCCGCCAAGTGCGCGGGTGGCTCGGACCGGTCGTGGGTGGTAGTCCCTGGTCCTGGGGACGTGCGCGTGGCGGGCTGGGCTCAGTGTTCCGGTGGTGATTGGTCCTTCGACGTCACCACCGGCTCCGGCCACGTGGGGGGCATGACACTGAAGCCCACGGATTTCGCTGGCAGCATGAGCATTCCGCGCCAGGGAGCGGCGTCGAGCACTGTCCGGGTCAGACTGCCTTGGGGTGCGAGCACTCTGCCCAAGGGCGATGTCTCTGCCTTCCTTGACCTTTCCCCGTCGGGCCGTGAGCTCGCGGGCACGGTCGACGTCGTAGATGTGGCCAAGGCGGGCCGGATCACCATGTCCGGCAGCGTCCGAGGCGATGGCACCTTCATGCTCAAGGGACGCGGAAGTGTGC
>Ga0315902_10007499_pt1 | contig 14878 bp, 21 predicted proteins | sample LakEriMetagenome_9_FD_203523 | JGI IMG/M metagenome (GOLD analysis project Ga0315902, IMG submission 203523) | Freshwater fungal communities from buoy surface, Lake Erie, Ohio, United States - Buoy 12 MA117 | ecosystem: Environmental > Aquatic > Freshwater > Lake > Lake biofilm | place: USA... | reverse complement strand
GTAAAACAAAAAATAAAAACGGATTATAGTAGAACTGACTATGGTATGGATAATTCAGAAGTTTAAAAAAAAGAAAAATTAATATGGTAACAAATAACTAAAAACCTCCGGAACCGGGAGGTTTTTTTGTTATATTTATAATGATATGAACCTACAAGAACAAATATATAGAATACAAGAAATGATGAGGTTAAATGAACAAGACACCAGATTCACCATATATTTAAACAAGAAACAATCCAATCCCAATTTCAATAGAGAATTTATAAACGCACACAAAGAAATGTTCGATAAATTTCCTGAAATATATATGTTAGCAACATGGTTTATACCTTTTGTCGGACCTTACATATCGGCAGGTTTGGGAACCGCACACGCAGCACAATTGTGGAACCAAGGTAAACATGTTGAATCGATAATAGAAGCGGCAACAAGTCCATTGTCCATGTTGAGAACTCTTAGAGTATTAAAAGCTCTGGGTGTGAGTACATTCACCGTAAAAACATTAGAAACAATAAACAAAACAGGATTACCTTTATTAATTTCACAAGGTAAAGAAAAATTCTTAAACTGGGGATTCAAAACATATGGTGACGACTTTGGAAAATTTATGGTGGCACTAAAAAAAGAAATTCCCAAAGATTTAAAAAACCATTTTGAAAAAAAATGAACCTACAAGAACAAATATTGAAAATAAAAAAATGTGGGTAAGGTGTTTATAATATATGAAAAAAACGATAACTAAAATCCTCGGTTACATTCTTAGTTTTATTATCGCAATCATGTTATTACCATTTGGTTTGGTTTATTTATTTATCAGTGTCTTTTGGAAAATTTTCGGTACAACTATTATCGTGTTTATTATTCTTATGTTAATGAACTGTACTTTTGATGAATGTGTAAAATATTCTAGTTCTCTAGGTTTTTTTGTTGGGATATATTTTAAGTGCAGGGAACTTAAGAAATAATGAAATATTTATAATGATATGAAACTACAAGAACAAATATATAGAATAAAAGAAGTGATGGGACTAAATGAACAATCACAGGGTGGTGGTGGACAATTGGTCTCCAATAACGTATATAAAGCAATTAGTTCCATCGAGAGTGTTTACTCATATGCAGATGAAAACGGTGATCTGTTTGCAAGGTCATATAAAGGTAACGAAAAAGAATCAAACATTAAATCCGCGATAAAATCAACAATAGGTTTAAATTATTGGTTCCAAATGAGTGATTTCTTAAGAGGTCAAATTTATTCTTTTATGTTCCAATCAGATTCGGGTCCCCAATCAAGATTAAGATGGTTAGCTGGACTAGCACAAACGGTAAATTCCTCAATAAAAAGAGGTAATATCGTTGATAAAACAATAGATAACCCCAATGTAAAAAATGCGATAAAATCTATACAAGAATCGATATCGAATGGAACAATAAATAATTTATATAGTAATTACATTAATGTAGTTAAAGATCAATATAGTAATATATCAGGTACACCTAACGATCCCGTAAATAGATTAAAGATATGGGGACCAAGACCAGAAGCACTTGATAAACTAATGAATGGTGAAAGTTGGGATAAAGTGAAAATCTGGTGGGAAAAACAAATTGGTGGTAATAACCAATCACAACAAAAATCTTATGTTATTACCGCACCGACTTTAAAGGGATTGTGGGAAAAAAGTAAAGAATATAAAGACATAAGTATTGATGAAAATTCATTTGTTGTTGATCTTGATAATAAAAAAATAACATTTAAGTCAGGAAATACACCAATAAAAAGTATGTCATTTATTTTTGACGATCAAGGTGATTTAAATAAGAGGTTGAAAGAGATACCAAAAAAACCGGGTAATGAAACAATGAAAGTTAGAAAAATAAACACGGGCGGTGATATTCAATGGGCTATATTAACCTTTTAATGGTACCATATTAAAATTATTTTATTTTTATTGATTTATAATCAATAATATTATGGAATATTTATAAATCATATGAAAGAAGGTAATTTTAAAAAATTAAAACAAACAATTGAGGAATTACAGAAATACGAAAGAGTATTATTAATTACTTGCTCAAATAGGAATGAAAAAGTAATTAAAGAACAATTACCTAAGTCAACGATATTGGCTAAAGTCATTCATGAAAATGTTGAAAACTCTAAATTAATTGATGTAACCAAATTGAATATATATCCATGTGAAGGTAACGTTTCTAGAGTTGAGGGTAATGTTTGTGGTATAAAAGAGGCACTTCTTAAGGATAAAGAAAAAAATCCATCTGGGTATCATAGATGTTGGGCATCAATAAACAATCCCGATGATGAACTATGGGTTGTTAGTAAAGAGTTATTCAATTCTGATTGTGTTATATTTTTTGCTTCGGTTAGATGGGGTCAAACAAATATGTTTTATCAGAAATTAATTGAGAGATTAAATTGGATAAATAACAGATATATTCCATATGGTGAATCAAATATTATTAAAGATATTGCTTCCGGTTTTATAATTGTTGGACAGCATCAATATGCGGATCAAATTTGTGAATTACAATATGACAATCACACATATTATGGTTTTGATTCAAACAAGAATTTGTATTGGTGGTGGAATGCTGAAGATATTGAATATGATGACGAAACATTGGAAGGATATATAGAAAGTTATCCTAAATTTTTTGAGGAATTTAAAATTAAACTTATTAAATAACAAATAACCATCTTAAATAATATGAACATACAGGAACAAATATCGAGAATTAAGGATATAATGGGGGTTATTAATGAATCTGAGGATCCGATAAAATATATAACAAAAGAAATTACCGAAATTTTGGAAATAATAAAAAGAGATATCCCAGAAGTGGCAAATAAAATTATTGATACTAAAAGTGTTATTAACCAATTCAAAAATTTTTTAATAGGTAAAATTCCATCAATTATTGAGAAGTCGAAGACTGGTAATGGTGGAGAACAATTTGCTTACGAATGTTATACAAAATTGATGCAATTAATTGATCAGGAAATTGAGAAAGTTTCTTGGTTCAACAGGGAATTAATAAGGAGGATGGCACCTGATATGGAAACGTTCAAAAAAAATTCAATGAATAGTGATAATTATCAATTATATTTTGATTTTTTTGGAAGAGTGGTTGATTTTCCTTTTTTAATTGGTTGGATGGATGAATTTCGAAAAACCCCTAAAACACAAGATAAGATGATGGATTATTCTAATCAGATAACTAATTGGGTTGGTAAAAACGAAAAAGTTATTGTAGGTAATATCACAAACAAACTAATCAATTTTATTTATCGAAATAAAAAAACAAATTAAAAATTTATAAATTATTCCTAAATATTTATATAAAAAAACAATTTTATGAAAAAAATTGAGGATTATAAAAAAAGATTTAATGTTTTAATTGAGTCCGAAATGGGGGATGTGAAACCATTAGTTGATGATTCTAAAGGTCCTGTTACAGTTCAAGTTTATGATAGAAAAGTAACATATTACGATGATGGGACAATTAGTATAACCCCAAAAAATAAAAAAATTAGATTATATGTAGTTTTAGGTGATATAAATGTGGCGGGAATTAGACCATGTAATGGAGGGTATGAAATATTGGGTAAGAAATCTAAAGAGTGGAGATGTATTGAAGAATCAAAAATTAAATTAATTTTTCAATTTAGTGACACAGGGAAACCTGAAAAAATTAGTAGTGGGTCTTTTATGGAACCAGATTTAAAGTTAAAGTTTGTTTAAGTGCAAAACATTTTAGAAGAAGTTAATAGGATTAAAGATATTATGGGTGTTAATAAAACAGTCCATAATGAATCACTTTTAAATGAACAATGGTGGAAAAAATTAATAAATATTTTCAAACCAGCAGATAAATTAATGGAGTTAGGTCCAAATGTAAAGAAACTTTTTCCTAATAGAAAAATTAGTAGTTTTGAAGATATGACAGATGTTGAGATGACTACTTTGATGAAAAGTTTAAAACCTAATGAAGGTATTGCGTTTAAAAAAAATTATATAAGTTTTGTTCAGACAGAAACAGGAATATCAAATAATTTTATTGTTTCAAACACAAGACAAAATATTGCAAATAAATTAAAAAAACTCGGGTTTAAATCAGATGATGTTCATTTATACTTAAAATATTGTGAGGAATTATATAATATAAAACCTAGAGTTAGTGTAAAAACACTCACGGGGGTAGGATCAAGAATTCTTAGAGATTATTCAGATGATACGGGATTTATAATATTAGAAAATCAAGATATGTGGAGTGGATGGGCATTTAGTATACACACACCAACTTTTGAAGATGTGGCTTTTTTATATGAAAATTTATTACCAACAATTAATAAATGGGGTGCCAGTCTTGAATTTCCCGGTGGGAAACTGTTTGAAATTAAATATGGTAAATCGGGTATGCATTTTGGTGGTGGGTTTAAAGTTCTTATACCTTCATCAGTAATAAAAAATAATCAACAAAAAACTTTTCTAGCCGAATTACAAAATAAATTAACTAGTGTAAAATATAATGAGATTGGTACACCACATTTAACAAAACCAATCACTAAAAATATTTCATATAGTTATTTATTAAGTATACCAATAGATTCTAGAATTGGTGTGAGTCTTACTAGTAAAGATAAAGTTAGTATATACTCATCTGCGGAAAAATATTTAAATGGTGTAACACCTAGATTTTATAGGTGGAATTCAACTGGTAATTTCGATATTTTTGATCCAGAATATATAAACTTACAAGGTACTTTTCCACAGTGGGGTAATAAATATTAATTTTAATAATATGAAAATTTTAATTACTGAATCACAATATGAATTATTGTTTGAAAATAATAATCAACCATATAAAAATTTTAAAAATGAGGATCATGAAATTTATGTGACAATTCTTAAAAGACTTGGGGTACCAGTGACACCTGAAACATTAGGTTTTATGTATGCGTGGAGAGAATGTGAAAATTCTGCTGGTGCACCTAACAATTATTGTAACAATCCTTTTAATACAATACATGATATGGATAAAGACCCTAAAATTGTACGTGGATCTGAACAAAGTACTATGCACAAGAGAACGAATAGTCATGGTGTTAAAAGTTATAAAACCATCCAAATCGGTATTGATGCAACAATAAAAACCTTAACGAATGGTAATTATAGTACATTATTAAATGCACTTAAAAATAGTGTAACAAAAGAATGGAATGTTCACGAAATTGCATTAAATTCCGGTAACGATTTAAAAAAATGGGGCACTGAAGCCGATGGTCCAAAAGTAAGAGAAAAGGCACGTAATTATTTTATTAAAAAATCAGTACCAAATCCTAGTATTATTAGAAAATCGGGATGTGAATAATGTTTTTAAAAAAAATTAAATATTTATATAAAAAGAATTATTATGAGTAAAAAAGTTGTTAGATTAACGGAAAGCCAATTAGTTAAGTTAATTAAAAATATCGCAAATGAGAAAACCGAAATTAATGAACAATTATTTGGGAGTTCACATAGAACAGTTAAACGTATTATAGATAATGCCGAAGAATTGAAAATAAAAAGAACTCCAGAAGCAATGAAAATCGCAGATAAAATATACGATTCAGTAATAGGATTAGGGACAGATAATAAAAGTTTTTTTGCGGCAATTTATTCAATAAAAAACATGAATATGTTATCCAGTGTTGCTGACGCATATCACTTTAGATATTCTGAAACATTATGGGATGCTATTGATGGTGATATCCATACTGAAGGGGGATTTTCTAAAATAGCAAAACATTTTACTAGTTTCCCTGATGCATAATAAAACCTCCCATATTGGGGGTTTTTAATTTATAGTTAATATTTATATAAAACAATTTATTATGGGTAAAATAATTAGACTAACAGAAAGTCAATTAAAACATGTTGTAGATAATTTGATTACAGAACAAACTGAAGAAAGAGAATTTATTAAAAACATACAAAGATTTTTAAATTATAAAAAAATTTATGGTAGTAAGGGAAAACCATTAGATATAGATGGAAAAACTGATCACAATTTAACATCTCAAACAGCACAAGCAATTTCAAAATATCAATCTATTATAAAGGTCTATCCCGCCGATGGTGTATGGGGTGAGGAAACATGGAATAAAATGCCAAAAGCAGATAAAGAAAAATTAGAAGATATAATGGCCGAAAATGGGGATATATTTGATAAGTTTATGAATTGGATAAGTAAAAAATTTAGATAGTTATAGGTGGATTAATTATAACAGAAGAATAAAGAACATATAAAGTATGAAAAATTTTCCGAAAATATTTCAGATGATAATAACAAAATGGTTGATTATACTGATTATATTTTGGTTATTTAATAAAATATAGGTATTTATAAATAAAAATATATTATGGGAAAAATTATAAGATTAACGGAATCAGATTTACTTAAAATAGTAAAAAAAGTAATAAAAGAATCTGCTTTATCACCAGAACCAATGTTAACAGGTGCCGATTGTGTTGCGGCGGTACACTTTTCTGAAAATGAAGTTACGGTATCACCATCTTCTAAGGGAGAAATCACCGAATTTATTAAAACCTGTCTAACTACGTCATTACAAACGATATTAAGATTTCAACCAGATAATCAAAGATTTACTGGTTCATACTTTCCTATACCAACAATAATTGAATTATACGCTGGAACATCATCAACCGGGTCAGATGAAGTAAATGCTAAAAAGGGTCAAGGTAGATTAATTGCTTTAGAAAATATTGCAAAACAAGCACTAAGAGACTTAAAATTAAGTGAAACAACAATTTTACGTGTATTAACAACTAACACAACAAAAACTTATAGACCTAGTGAAATTGATCGACATATTAACAGAAAAACAACGAGACCGGATCCTAATGAAAGAATATGTTATATTAAAGTAAATGAAGTAACTACACGAGGATTATCGAAACAAAAAGTCGGTACTCTTGCGATGTTATTAGATACATATGGTGATCAATTTGATGTACCTGAAGATAAAATAGTGAATGTAATTAAGATACTACAAAGTTATTCTGACATTGAAGAGTTAAATGAATATTTAGCAAATACAGAACATGGAAATTTGGAAAATTTCATTAATAATACAATACAAGATGGTTTAACACCATTTGGATCGGACACTAAAGAAAGAATAGAAATTGTTAATCATTTAAACACCATAAGTAATAATTTCGGAATGGGTAATATTGCTAATATTATAAACAAATATGGAATAATTTCTCTTACTTTAAATAAGAGAAAAACTAGTGGAGATGAGATTTACGGTAATATGAGAAAATAAAAAAAATTTTGATTTTTTTTAATAAACCTCACATAAAATATAATTTATGTGAGGTTTTTATTTTAAATAAACAGTTTGGCGGTCATATAATTAATAAAAAGTTGTAATCCTTTTAAAATAATAGTTTTCTATTTATTGGTATGAAATCTATTATTAAGTTCTTTAATCATTTATTGTTTCAGTATGGTGAAATGGGTAGAATAATTCCACCCAAACAATGGAATAGAGGTATGTTTTAATTAAAACAATATTTGATTATTTGTTTTTAAAATTCTATATCCGAGTTTAATTCTTGGTTCGACTTGGGGAATGGCAAATTCTACAATGTTTTTTATTTCATAAATCAAAGAATTATCTTCACCTTCTAATTTGACATTTTCAAAAAAAACATACCTATTTTTATCGAAATTTTTTTTGATTATATTAAAAGATGCATCAAAATTTAATAATTCATCTATTAATTTTTCTAAATGTAACAAATGAGGTGATAGTATTTTTTTATTAAAAAAGTCATTATCGACTTCTTGTAGATAGGAATAGAGAACATATGATTTATGTTCGAAATCGATAGGAGATTCAATATACCATGTTAAGGGTAGTAATTTTTCCATAACCCTTTTTTATATAAATATTATGATATTTATCTAATATGAAAGTTTTATTAAGTGAAAAACAGTTATCTTTTATAATTGAAAATAGTATTGATACTGATTTAAATGAACTTAAAATGGACGATGAAGGTCATTTTTATGAAAGAATTCATTCAAGATGGTATAGTTCAAGTAAACTAAATTTAGTACTCAGAGTAAATGGTGATAATTACCCAATAGGGTATTATTTTATACCTAAAGAAGAAAAAGAAATAATTGACAATAAAATAAATTATCTAATTGATCTCGAAAAAGAATTAGACCCAAATCTAAATATAGGAATTAAAATACATAAGTTTCAATTATCATTAAATAGTCCAAATGTCTTAATACCAAATAGAGCATCGGATTATTATAAAAATGTTGTTAGTTTAGCAAATAAAGATTATTCATCAAGATTATATGTTTCAGATGAAAAAACAAAATCTGTTGGTGATGTTGTATATGTTATTATAAAACAAGGAAAACTAAAAACAATATATTTCGCCAGACCATCCGACTTGAATCCTGAAAAGAGAGGTACCGACTATGTTTTTAGTGATCCACATGAATTAGAAAATTTATAAAATGAAATTATTAAATTTAATTGAAGAATCAAAAGAAATTTCTTTTGAAGATTTTTCGGGAAAGCGTTTAAAGGGGGCAACAAAAATTGCGAATGGTGCAAAAGAAAAAGGTGGACCTTCTATGTTGACTTATCATCATTTTGTGGTTAAATTACCTTATTATAAGAAAGCGTCAGAAGGTAAATTTGATGTGGAAAAATCTAAAAAAGAATATAAAGAATTATTAGATAAATTGTGTAAAACAGATGACCCAAGTTTAGGTCAGGTCGAATTTCAAAAAATAGTAGGTAAAATAGAAGTTTTGGGTGAATTATTGATAAAACATAGATAAATGAAATTAATTTTAAAAGAAAAACAATTAAAATATTTGTTAGAAAATAACTTATATTATGGGGATGAAAAATTACCAGAATTAACTAATCAGGTAATTAATGATATTAAAGAATCAAAACAAATATGTTCTAAATTATTATCAATGTTAAAAACAATTACAGTTGGTGATATAATTGATAATCCAGAACAATACACAAACTTATTAAGTAAAATAGAATCGATATATAAAAAATACTACGATAAATCGAAACAATATTATAGAATTTTAGAAACATATGAATCGGATTTTGATAATAAAAATCTTATGCGATTTGAAAATTCAGTATATGATTTAGATACTATTGTTAATGATATTGACGATATAAAAGAATTATTTGAAGAAACGATAGAGAAGTTTAATTCAGATAAAATACAATATTTAAATAAAGAATATCCAACTCAAACAATAGATATCACAGGTAATACATAAAGATACACCGAGTTTAGATACTCGGATTAGGACCGGAATGGTTATATTCCGCAACAGGGACAAGAATTCGCTACTCTTGTCCTATTTTTTTTATTAAATATTTTTTACTATATTTGTAATATGTATTTTTTGATAAAAATATTAAAAAGTTATATTAATAATAGAATTAATAAAAGGAAAAATTGGTGATTAATCACCTTGTTCCTCTAAATTTTCAGTATTACTTGAGCTTGGTTGAATTAAATTATCAATCATATCTTCATTTTCAATAAACCCGTCAACAACTTCTTTTGCTGCACCAAATTTAGTTAATTTGGTTATAACATCGTATTTAAGTATTTTTTCAGAAGACATAAATTTAAAAGCAATCCATATCGTTATTGTACATAAGGAAACGTAAAATATCCAAAACTCCACATTAAATGGTCTTAATAATCCTGAAATACCATATGATATAAACATAATTAAGCATATAAGACCAATAAATCTTTTAGTGGATATCTTATTACTATCAGATAATAATATGTTGAAAAACTTCTTCATAACTATAAATATTTATTTATATGAAATTTAGTCTATTATTAGAAGAATTATTAAATGAAGCAACTCCGAGTGAGATATATTCTAAATACTATAACAAAATACCTGAAGTTACTTTTATTAAGATAATATCTGCCGATCCACAATCTGTTGTAAAACCCGGTGTGGATACAAATATTGAAAATAGAGTACAAAGGATAGGTAAATATTCTAAATTACTTTTATCATTACATAGTAAAAATACCTTAAGATTAGAGGATCTAGATAGGGCCACAGAATACTTGGGATATCTTTATAAACACAAAGTACCTGTTGATATAAATAAAGTAAATCAATTAAGTGATTTATATGATTTGATTAAAAAATATATTGTACAAGATAAAAGAGATTTATCCACAATATTTCAATCATTAACTGAACAAGATTATAAAGTATTATATGACGGTGAAAAATGGTATATTATACAACCTTTAAGTGAAAAAGGGGCGTGTTACTTGGGGGTTAATACTGAGTGGTGCACAACATGGGGACCATACTCTTTAAATGATTCATATAAAGATAGGGACAATTATTTTAATAGATACAATTTACAGGGACCGTTGTTTATCATGATCAATAAAACAAATGAAAACGATAAATATCAATTTCATTTTGAATCTAAACAATTTATGAATCCCGCAGATAAACAAATTAACACCGGTGATTTTTTAAATGAAAACCCTGAAATAAAAAAATATTTCTTCCCGTCATTGTTTACAAGTGTGACCGATAAAAAACAAATAGATTCTCAAATTATACGAATGTCCATTTTAAATAGTGACGATTCTTTAAAATTATTAAAATCAACAATATCTGATGATGCAGAATCAAATCCAATTGTATATGATTTGTTAAATGGTAATGAAGAAGGATTAAAAGAAAAAATTAGTCATGAGGAGTTAATCGATATTCAGATTACAAGTGGTTATGTGAATTTTCAAATAGGTTCATATAGAAGTTATAGTACGATCGGGGATGTATCAAGTACAATAAGTTCATATGAATATGACATCAACAATAGTTTTGATCGAATATATGAAGATTTAAGAGATAGGTTTTATCGTGATGAAGATTTGGCAGAAGAAATTGAACCTTTATTTAAAAAATATTATGAAGAAAATTCTGACGAAATTAGACAAGGGTTAGGTTCATTTAATTATGAACAATTTAAGAAAGATTATTTTAAAATGTTTTATGAGAGTGAAAAAATACAACAAGAATTTTTAGATCAATCAACAAGATTAAATCAAGAAAGTTATGAGGCCGAAGCTCAACGATCTGTAAATGAAATTGAAAAATACATAAAAATAGATACCGCCTATAGAAATACAAATGTAGAATTAAATATTGTCTATTTTATTCAATTTTTAGTTAAAAATAATATAACAAAATTTGATAGTGAGGGTGATGATTTACTTAACGCAATCGAAAATTATATATCAGAATACCGTGTTGCAACAGAATACGAATATTATGGTTATGATGGTTATACGGCAGGATGGAATGAAATGCAATCAGAAATAGATGATTTTTTTGCAAAACTAATAGACGATGGTGAGGTAACAAAAGACTGTTTGGAAACTAGACAAAAATTCAATGATATTCATACTAAAATTTTTAAAAATAAGAATTTTTTTGAAAACGAACATGTGATTGTGAAAATAGAATCTGGTGTAGATTGTTCAAATAAATCGGTGGAAATTTATTTTCAAAATAAAGATACGGGTAAGAGTTATAGTGGTAATGTTAAGGTAGAAAATTTAGCATCTTATGTTACAAACTATCAATTATTTGAAAGTTTTGTGAAATTCAAAAAGAATATCATATGAAAATTTTAATAACCGAACAACAATTAAATATTCTTTTAGAAGAAACAAATGGGTTAGATTCTTTATTGGGTGATATTGTGTATACATATCCTGAAACAAAAGATCACATTGAAGTTATTAAAACATTTATTATAAATTCAGGATGTCAAAATATAAGTGTAGAAAAACTAAAGATGGGGGTTCAGGGGTTGGCATTACATGATAGAGTCGTTTTAAATACGTCTGTTTTTAATGATAGACTTTCTTTACCTAAATTTTTATTTGTTTTATTTCATGAGATTGCTCATCAATATCAATATAAAAAATACGGTATGGATAAAATGTACGAAGTTTATATTGGAGAACTATCATTAAAAGATGGTGCAAGATGGATGAAAAATGTTGAAATCATTGCCGATGAATTCGCAACCAGAAAAATAAGACAATTTGTGAATTTAGGTTTAGTAGATAAAAAACAAGAAATACCAAAAGGATTTTATAGGGTGACGCCAGAAAGTATGTTTATAAAATTAATTTCAAATGTTAGGAATAAAATAAAAGAAAATAATATTACAAATAAAAAAGATGTCAGTGAATTATTTTATAATATAGTTAAAAATAATTTACAATAAAAAAAGGGGAGTTAAACTCCCCTTTTTTATGACCTTATGATTAGTTTATTATTAATATTTGTTTCCACAGTGTGGACAGAATTTATGGTTATCTTTCTTACGTTTTGCACCACATTCCCCGCAGTAAACCACTAAATCCTCCTTAGTGACGGGTTTTTCCTGCATAGGTTTTATTTTCCACCAATTTGTATGAAATGAGTGATGATCAAAAGTTGAGTTATCATAAACAAATGATTGAGTGGAATTTGAACCCTTTTCAACTCTACCTGTTTCAATTTCTTTTGATCTTCTACCGAGTGTTGGTTTAACATAATTGGTAGTATAAGTTTCTGATGAGGTATTATAATTAACATTACACACTGTGGTTGTATTATATGCACCAATACCACCAGTAGTAGTAAAACTACCACTTATTGGTGTATACCAATATGGATTTGTTACGTTAGTGGTTATGTTACTAACAACCGTTGGTTGTTTATATTCATTATAGAAACTAACAGTAACGTCACCATTTTTAACAATAGCATTTTGTACCTCTTGATTATCCCCATTAACTTTGTAAGTTTCAAACAAAAACTTTTTGGCTTCATCAAAGTATCTTTCCAAAAATACTCTTTCACCTGGACGAAGAATAATTCCATTACCAATAGAATTACCGTTCATTTCAATTTTTGCTAAAACCTTATTTTGTGTGGGATTATAGAGTTCGATTTCGAACTCCTCACCGTTATTCATATATACGGTGTCAATGTGTTGTTTTAATCTTTGTTTACCCTTGGTAATAAAAGATTGTGGTACAGCAAGACCACTTTGAAGTGAAATTCTTCTTCTCATTTTTCCTTATTTTTTTTTGTATTTGAACCCGAATTCGTTGGTATCAATTCCAACTCCAATGCCACATGGACACTTCCGATTCAATCACAAGGTCATTATTAATATATATCATAAATTCTCAAAAGTGAATATTTTTTTAAAAAAAGGGCAATATTTATAATAAAATATCCTATGAAAAACTTCTTTAAAAATCTCTTTAGAGATGGCAATGATATAAATGAAAAATCTATCATTGGGTTCGCATCTTTCATTGTTATGGTAATCTTCGCCGTGGTTGATTTAGTAACGGGTTATCTCGGCAAACCACTTCTCATTAACGAATTTATTTTCAACTCATTTCTTATAATGACTTTGGGAGCATTTGGTATTGCATCGGTTGATAAATTCATAAATTCTAAATATGAGAATAAATCACAATCCCCAACTTCTGAAGAGGGACCATTCCAAAACGAAAATTAAATAATATGAAAAATCTATCAAAAGAGGAATTGCTGAGTAGAATGGAAGCGATAAATAGGAGTAATGCTCTTATTTATTTTGACCTTAATGGTAACATACTGGGTGTGAATGCTGTTTTTTTGAAAGCAATGGGGTATGGTGAAAATGAACACGAAGAAGTAGTTGGTAAGCACCATAGTATATTTGTATGTCAAGATTATGCAAGGTCATTAGAGTATGAAAAGTTTTGGGATATATTAAGAAGTGGTAAATATTATCAAGGAGAATTTGAAAGAAGAAGAAAAGATGGAAGTCTTATTAACTTACAAGCAACGTACAATCCTATTTTTGATGAGTCTGGTAAGATTACTAAAATAATGAAAGTTGCTACTGACATTAGTTTAATCGTCAATAGTAAAAAACAAATAGACGCAATTAACAGAAGCACCGCTCTTATTAGTTTTAATATTGATGGATTCATAACAGATGTAAATTCTATATTTTTAGAAACTATGGGTTATAAATCCAACGAAAAAAATAAAGTAGTAGGAAAACATCATAGCGTTTTTGTGAGTTATGAATACTCAAAATCTGATGAATATATTAAGTTTTGGGAAAATTTAAGAAAGGGTAAATACTTTGATGGGATTTTTGAAAGAAGAAAAGTAGATGGTTCTATTGTTTATTTACAAGCATCTTATAACCCTATTTTGGACAGTAAAGGTAACATTACTGATGTAGTTAAAATTGCCACTGACGTTACTGAATCGGTAAACAATAAAAAAGAAATTGATTTATTGTCAAAAAATTTGCAAATAGAGCTGGACAATTCAAGAAAACTTAAAGATTCAATAGAGATAGAAAAGAACGCCGCTCTGAATGACTTAGATGTAATGATGAAAAAAAGCCAAAGTGAGCTAATAAAAGTAATTGTTAAATCTGCTTTGGCGGTAATTATAGGAGTTGGTGTTGTTACAACTTGTTTGTATTGGGTGGCTATGGTTACAGGAAAGGAAACACAAATAATTGGTTCAACTTGGAGTAATATGTTTAGTGTTTTACTGACAAATGCTTTTTCAATAGTCGGTACGATTATGGGTATTAAGTATGCAACTCAAGAGGATAAAAAAATTAAAAATTAAATAAACAAAAAATAAAAACTAAAACAAATGGATTTAAACAAATTAAAAGGACACGTTCCTGACACAG
>Ga0315902_10007494_pt1 | contig 14884 bp, 12 predicted proteins | sample LakEriMetagenome_9_FD_203523 | JGI IMG/M metagenome (GOLD analysis project Ga0315902, IMG submission 203523) | Freshwater fungal communities from buoy surface, Lake Erie, Ohio, United States - Buoy 12 MA117 | ecosystem: Environmental > Aquatic > Freshwater > Lake > Lake biofilm | place: USA... | reverse complement strand
ATCATCACCTGTTTGACGGTTTCCCCGGGCTTATCGCAGTCTTCCGCGCCCTTCAAAGCCTCCTAACGCCTAGACATCCCCCATGCGCCCTTTGTAGCTTGACCACCCGAATCGAATGCTCGCGAAAGCCGACTTGCGCCGGACCTTCGGAGGCAATCTCTTCGAGATTCAACTACGGGCCCAGTACTTCTTGGGTACTGGATATGCCCTGGATCATCGCCGGCAAGCGCGCCGACCCCATCCAGGGCAGTAACGTATTTCTCGCTGCGTGCTCACGACAGCCTTCCGGCCGAAGCCAAAAAACAGCCGCTTCACGCTTGAGCCTTGGGAGAACGCCTCCGGGATCACGTCTTGAGAACGCGATCCGTTCGGCATTCTTTTCAAGATGCCAACTACCACGACCAAATTGTCAAAGAACGAAACAAGCCGACGACGTCATCCCGAGGGATGGCGGCGACGGCTCGCGACCTGTCATGGACAGAGGTTCATTCCGGCCGCTGCAACCCGTGTTTCAAAGACACGGCGATCCAACTGCCGAAACGGGCCTCAACCCATGACAAAGACCGTCACGAGCCATCGAGCGGGAACCGATACCAAGCACAGAGTGATCGGCCGCAGGACTCCAGGAAAATTAGCGGACGACCGAAGGGGCGTCAAGCACCCGGAAAAAGAGGGCTGAAAAACTACGGGTTGGGCCGATTTCTCGAGGGTATAACCGCAGGATGTCCACTTCGGCACTCCCCTGCGTCGGGCTTTGTATCGCGTTGTTCCTCGCGGGGGCGGGCGATGTCTCTGCCGCAGCCCCCGCCGGGGCCCCCGTGGTGGTCGCCCCGGTGGAGCAGGTGGAACTCGCGGCCGCCCAGTCGTTCGTGGGCACCGTGTATCCAGCGCGGGTCAGCGACGTCGGCAGCGCCGTCGATGGCCGGGTGGTGCGCATGCCCGTGGACAACGGGCAGCGTGTCTCGGCGGGCGAGCCGATCGCCGAACTCCTCCGCGGCCTGCTCGAAATCGAGCGGTCGGGAGCCGCTGCCGAACTCGAACGCCGGGCGCAGGTGCTCGCGGAACTCCGGGCCGGGAGCCGCCCCGAAGAACTCGACCAGGCCCGGGCCATCGTCGCCGGGGCGACCGCCCGTGTCGACTATGCCCGCAATCGGCTCGCACGGTTGGCCCGCCTGGCTGAGAGAGGCACGAGCACCGAAGACGAACTTCTCGTCGCCCAGACCGAGCTCAGCCAGGCAGAGTCGCTCCTGGCCGGCGCACGGGCATCACTCGCGCTCGCCGAAGCCGGCCCGCGGCAGGAGGCGATCGCCCAGGCCGCCGCCGCGCTCGCCAGCCAAGAAGCAGAGGTCGCTCGGATCGACGACCAGCTCGCCAAACACACGATTCGAGCCCCCTTCGCCGGCTGGGTGGTCGAACGATTCACCGAACAGGGCCAGTGGGTGGCCCGCGGTGGGCTCGTGGCCCGCATCGCAGAGCTCGACCGCCTGGAAATCGATATTCAGGTGCCGGAGCTCGCCATTGGCACGCTCGCGGTCGGGGCGGATGTGCGGCTGGAAATCGACGCCGCCCCGCAGCACACCTGGATCGGCCATCTCGAGCGGATCGTGCCCCAGGCCGATCTGCTCAGCCGGAGTTTTCCCGTGAAAGTGCTCCTCGAAAACCGCGTCGTCGACGGGGAGCCCGTGCTGCGCGGGGGCCTGCTCGCGAGGGCCTGGCTGCCGGTCGGCAAGACCGGCCCGGCCACCGTCGTGCCCAAAGACGCGCTCGTGCTCGGCGGCGGCCAACCGATGGTGTATGTCGTCGAAGCCGCGACCACGCCCGGCGTGGGTACGGTCCGGCCCGTGCCGGTCGCCCTCGGGGCAGCCAGGGCCGGCACCGTCGAGGTGCGGGGCGACCTGCAGGCAGGCCAGCTGGTCGTCACCCGCGGCAACGAACGGCTGCGGCCCGGGGCGCAGGTGTCGTTCACGCCATGAACCTCGTCGCCGCCTGCGTCGCCAATCCCGTGAAGGTGGCCGTGGGGGTGATCCTCGTCACGCTGTTCGGCGTGCTGGCGATCGTGACCATGCCGGTGCAGCTCACCCCCGAAGTGGAGGTGCCGACCATCTCGGTCGAATCGCGCTGGGTCGGCGCGAGCCCCCAGGAAGTGGAGCGGGAGCTCGTGCAGCCGCTCGAGGAGCAGCTGCGGAGTGTCGAGGGGCTCGTGAAGCTGTCGAGCGAGTCGAGCGACTCCACCGGCGTGATCCAGCTCGAATTCACCGTGGGCACCGACATGTCGCAGGCCCTCGTGAAGGTGAACACGCGGGTCCAGCAGGTGCGCGACTGGCCGATCGACGCCGACCGCCCCGTGATCCGCACCGCGAGCGCCAACGACCGTCCTGTGGCCTGGCTGATCCTCGGGCAGGCCGCGCCCGACGCCGCCCGGATCGAAGCGGCGAAAGCGGCCCACCCGGAGCTCGCCGCCGCTCTCGACCGCGTGCTCAGGGCCCGCTCGCCCGACCTCGCGCTCTACCGTCTGCGCACGCTCGTGGCAGCGCATCCCGAGCTCGCCCCCCTCGCCCCCGCGGAACTCGACGTGGAGGCCCTCCGCCGCATGGCCGAAGACGAGATCGAAAGCCGACTCGAGCGGGTCGACGGTGTCTCGAACGCCGATCTCGTGGGCGGCCGGGCCGACGAACTGCAGGTGATCGTCGATCCGCAAAAACTCGCCGCCCGGCAGCTCACGATCGACGACCTGCGGCTGGCGCTCGCCAACCAAAACCAAGACACGTCGGGCGGCGACGTGTGGGAGGGCAAGCGGCGCTACGTGGTCCGCACGCTGGGCCAGTTTCGCTCGCCCGAGCAGGTGGAGGGCGTGATCATCACCCGCCGCGGCGGCAAGCCCGTGTACGTGCGAGACGTGGCTCGCGCCCAGCTCGGCACCAAGAAACCCGACGGCATCGTGCGGCGGTTCGGCGCCCGCAACATCGCCGTCCGCATCACCCGCGAACAGGGCGCGAACGTGCTCGACATGATGCGTCGGCTGCGGGCGGTGGCCGCGGAGATCGACGCCGACCTGCGGCCGCGCGGCCTCGCGCTCAGCGTGGTTTACGACGAGACGACCTACATCGATTCCGCCATCGGCCTCGTGAACGACAATATCCTCGTGGGCGGCCTGCTCACGCTCGGCACGCTTCTGCTCTTCCTGCGGAACATTCGCTCCACGCTCATCGTGGCGCTCTCGATCCCAGTAAGCGTGATGGGCACGTTCCTCGCGCTCGCCGCCTTCGACCGTACGCTCAACGTGATCAGCCTCGCGGGCATCGCTTTCGCAGTGGGGATGCTGATCGACAACGCCGTCGTCGTGCTCGAAAACATCTTCGTCCACTGGAGCAAGGGGGAGGAGCCGGCCGCGGCCGCCGTGCGCGGCACGACCGAAGTCTGGGGCGCGATCCTCGCGAGCACGCTCACGAACGTCGCGGTGTTTCTCCCCGTGCTCTTCATCGAGGGCGAGGCCGGGCAACTGTTTGGCGACATTGCCCTGGCGATCGCCGCGGCGGTGGGGCTCTCGCTCGCCGTGTCGGGGCTCGTGGTGCCCGCAGCGGCGGCGTGGCTGCTCACCGGGCAGCACGCCCGGGAAGCAGTGGCCGTGGTGACCGGGGGCGGCTCGCGGCCCGCCGGCGTAGGCCGGTTCTTGAGCGACCTGATCGGCCGATTCGGGGCGGCGTTCACGTCGTCGGTCTTGCGGATCGACCGGTTCTTGCTCGGCGGCATCGGCCGGGAGGCGCTCACGTCGTTCACGATCGTGGCGGTAGCCGCGTGGGCCACGTGGGCACTCATGCCGAAGGCCGAATACCTGCCCGAGGGCAACCGCAACCTCGTGTTCGGCATTCTCCTCCCGCCGCCGGGCTACAACATCGACGAACTCCTGCGGATGGGCGACATCGTCGAGAACCGGCTCCTGCCCTACTGGGACGTCGATCCGGGCACGCCCGAGGCGGCCGCCCTCGACGCCCCGATCCTCGGCGATCTGTTCTTCGTGGCCCGGGGCCGGAGCGTGTTCATCGGCGTGCGATCGCTCGATCCGCTCGAGGCCGCCCGGCTCGTGCCGCTCATCCAGCGTGTAGCAGCCGATCTGCCGGGCACATTCGCCGTGGCCAAGCAATCGAGCCTCTTCGAGCAGGGCCTCGGGTCGGGCCGCACCGTCGACATCGAGATCACCGGGCCCGACCTCGCCAAGCTCGTGCAGCTCGGCCTCCAGGTGATGGCCAAACTCCCCGAGGCGACGCCTGGCAGTCAAAACCTCCCCAAGCCGTCGCTCGATCTCTCGAGCCCCGAGATCCAGCTCGTGCCGCGGCTCGAGCAGGCCGCCGACATGCAGCTCGATGCCCGTCAGCTCGGCTACATGGTCGACTGCCTGGTCGATGGCGGCTACGCGACCGACTACTTTCTCGACAACGACCGCATCGACCTCGTGATCAAGGGAGACGAGCGGTTCGTGAAGCGCACGCAAGACCTGCGGTCGCTGCCGGTGATCACGCCGGGCGGGCAGCTCGTGCCGCTCGAGAGCGTGGCGGAAGTGCGCGAGTTTTCCAGCGGCCCGGAGCAGATTCTGCACCGGGAGCGGGAACGCGCGATCACCGTGCAGGTGTCGCCGCCCACACGGATGCCGCTCGAAGAGGCCCAGGAGCGGATCACGAACATGATCGTCAAACCCCTCGTCGATGCGGGCGCCCTCGCCGGTGGCTATCGGATCAGCCTCGGAGGCACCACTGACAAGCTCGTGGCCACGTGGCGGTCGCTGTGGTTCAACCTGCTCCTCGCAGCCTTGATCACGTATCTGTTGATGGCTGCCCTCTTCGAATCGTGGGCCTATCCGGCCGTCGTCATGCTCTCGGTGCCGCTCGGGAGCGTGGGCGGCCTGCTCGGCCTCGCCCTGCTCAACCGCCTCGGGGCGGCGTTCGGCATCTACCAGCCGCTCGACGTGCTCACGATGCTCGGCTTCGTGATCTTGATCGGCACGGTCGTGAACAACCCGATCCTGATCGTCGAGCGGGCCTTGCAACTCGTGCGCGGCGAGGCCGACGACGACCGTGGCGGCGTGCCGTGGCCGCCGACCGACGCGATCCTCGAAGCCGTTCGGAGCCGCATCCGGCCGATCTTCATGACGACATTCACGACGGTGCTCGGCCTGCTGCCCCTCGTGCTCTTCCCCGGGGCCGGCAGCGAGCTCTACCGCGGTCTGGGCGCCGTCCTCCTGGGAGGCATGCTGGTGTCGACGCTCGTCACGCTCGTGCTCGTGCCGCTCTTGCTCGGCATTTGCTTCCGACTGTTTCCGGTGCGCTGACGTCGTCGGACTGCGAAGCAAACCACAGCGTCGCCGCGGCCATCAGCAAGCCGAAGAGGATGATCAGCACGAGCACGATGCCCATCAGGCAGCCAGCCCGGGCATCGTCGCCACTGAGGGCGCGAAGCTCCCGGGCCGAGTGCATCTCATGGCCCGAGGATGCCGTGCCTCCCTCCACTTCGCCGACGGCCCCCGCCTGACGGCTGTTGACGGAGCTGTCGAGCGCGAGCAGCAAGCTGCGCGCATGCCGAAACAGGAGCACCGGGAGGAGCACGGCCACGGCGAGGCAGATGCCGAGCGCCGCCTCGTTCGACGCGCCAGCTCCGAGCACGAGCGCCGCATAGAGCAGACCGGTGACAATCACCGTGGCGCCGTAGTTCAAATAGATCGAGCCGAGATAGAACCCCGGCTCACGGCGAAACGAGAGCCCGCAGCGGCTGCACGCGTCGTGCATCTGCACGAGCCCGCGAAAGAGAGGCCCTTCACCACACCGCGGGCACCGCAGCCGCAGCGCTCGACCGAGCACGTGAGAGGTGTGAGGGGCAACCATCGGCACGTCCGTGAGACCAAAAACCGGACTCAAGATTGAACCACGATCAGCGTTTCTCAAGCGCGGCGGAGTATAGGTGCGCCGCGGATTCGTCCCAGCCCGCGCCCGATTCGTCCCTGTTTCATCCCGATTCGTCCCTGCTCAATCCCGATTCGTCACTTTCTGCGGAATTGAGTGGAAACGCCCGCTTTTCGCGTTACTTTCTCAGATCCGATATGAGATCGATTTGTTTCGGAGCCGTCACCATGCGTTGTCTCATCGCCATCACAGCTGCACTGCTCGCCATCGGCACGACCGTCCCGATTCACGCGGCTTTCATCACGATCGATCAATTCAGCGCCGGAACGACCGACCTCAACATTACCGCTGTGGCTCCGCCCACGCTTTCGGCGAGCGAAACGCAAACCGGACTGTCGGGTGTCGTGGGCGGTTCGCGTGGGGTACTGATTGAAAAACTGAGCGGTCTTGCCGGAACCACGAGGAACGTCACAGGAGCCGTTGATGCCGCTAACCAGCAGTTCGCTTACATCTCGGGCAACGGAGTGGTCGGCGCACTCACCCTCACTTACAACGGAAATGGCGCTGGACTCAACGCGCAAGTCGGCTTGATCGACTCGATCCTGCTGAACTTCGTTGATGGCGATTACGGCCCAACGCGCACGATTCCGGTCGAGATCACCATCACCGCAGCGAACAACCAGACGGGATCGCTGACGCAAACGCTCGCCGTTGCGGAATCTCCGACCGTGCTGGAGTTCAAGATCGCCGACTTCAGCAACCTTGGTGGCCTCAACCTTGCCACGAATTCGGTCAAGGCAGTGCAGATGCGATTCGCCCCGACGGCGACGTCGACCGACTTTACGCTCGCCAGCCTCCAGGTCGTGCCGGAGCCGTCTGCCTACGCCCTCGCGGTCATCGGGGCCGCGGCTGCATTGGCCATGGCCCGCCGCAAGGGCGCGTGAGAAAAGGAAGAGGCTCCGGTCGGAGTCGAACCGACGATGGCGGATTTGCAATCCGCTGCCTTAGCCACTTGGCTACGGAGCCGTATGTCGAACCTTCGTGAACGCTACGGAAAACTGGGCGATCTGGTCAAGCGCGATACATCGGGCTGACCCTGCCGCTTCTGTCAATCATCGCGTTTTCGCCGGTCATGCGTATGGATCGGCCGCGAGCGGCCCTTCGCTTCAATCTGTTCCAGCTGCGGGCGAAGCGGCTGTGTCCGAGTCCCGGCCGAAAAAGCTCCCCCTTTGGCCGCGGCCACCGGAGACCGATATAGTCTGCCTGTTTTCCCTCGGAGCGCTTCCAGGATGAGCAAGCAAGGATCGTGTGACATCGGCCTCATCGGCCTCGCCGTGATGGGCGAAAATCTGGCCCTTAACATCGCCAGCCGCGGCTACTCGATCGCCGTCTACAACCGCACGACGAGCGTCACCGATGCCTTCACGTCCGGCCGCGGCAAGCAGCCCAACGTTGTCGGCTGCCACACGCTCGAAGACCTCGTCGCAGCCCTCAAGCCCCCGCGCAAAGTGATGATGATGGTCAAGGCCGGCCCGGCCGTCGACGACCTCATCAAGACGCTCACCCCCCTGCTCTCCAAGGGTGATTGCATCATCGACGGCGGCAACACGCTCTATTCAGACACCGAGCGCCGCACGAAGGAGGTCGAGGCCGCCGGCCTGCAATACATCGGCACCGGTGTCTCTGGCGGCGAAGAAGGGGCGCTCAAGGGCCCGAGCCTGATGCCGGGCGGATCGAAATCGGCCTGGCCGCTCGTGCAGCCGATCTTCCAGGCGATCGCCGCGAAGGTGGGCCCCAAAGGCGACATCCCGTGCTGCGACTGGGTCGGCCCGCGCGGTGCCGGGCACTATGTGAAGATGGTGCACAACGGCATCGAATACGGCGACATGCAGCTGATCTGCGAGGCCTACTGGCTGCTCAAGCACGGCGCCGGCCTCTCGAACGGCGAGCTCGCGAAGGTCTTCGACGAGTGGAACAAGGGCGACCTCGACAGCTACCTGATCGAGATCACCCGCGACATCTTCACCGTCAAGGACCCCGACACCGGCGATTTCATGGTCGACAAGATCCTCGACAAGGCGGGCGCCAAGGGCACGGGGAAATGGATGAGCCAGCTGGCCCTCGACCTCGGCGTGCCGAGCACGCTTGTCACGGAAGCCGTGTATGCCCGCTGCCTGTCGGCCCTCAAGGACGCCCGCGTGCGGGCGAGCAAGGTGCTCAAGGGCCCCGACCTCGCCACGCACGACGATCCCAAGGCATTCATCGAGCAGGTGCGGCAGGCGCTCTACGCCTCGAAGATCGCGAGCTACGCCCAGGGCTACGTGCAGCTGGCCGCCGCCGCCAAGGAGCACGACTGGCCGCTCGACTACGGCGCGATTGCGATGATGTGGCGGGGCGGCTGCATCATCCGGGCGCAGTTTCTGGAGCGGATCTCCGAGGCCTACAAGGCGCAGCCAAACCTCGAGAACCTGATGCTCGCGCCCTATTTCGCCGACGCGCTCGCGAGGTCGCAGAAGGCCTGGCGGCACGTCGTGGCCACGGCCGCCACGATCGGCATCCCGGTGCCGGCGTTCATGACGGCGCTGGCCTACTACGACGGCTATCGGCACGCGAATCTGCCGGCCAACCTGCTCCAGGCCCAGCGCGACTACTTCGGCGCCCACACCTACGAGCGCACCGACAAGCCCGGCACCTTCCACACCGAATGGCTCGACCTCCGGAGGCAGGCATGAACGGCTTTCTGCAGGGTCTCTTCTCGCTCTCCGGCAAGACGGCGGTGGTGGTGGGCGGCACGGGCGTGCTCGGCGGCGCCATCGCCGACGGCCTCGCCCAGGCCGGTGCCTTCGTCGTGGTGGCCGGCCGCGGTGCTGACCGCGGGGCTGCCCGTGTCGATGCGATCAAGGCCGCCGGCGGCGACGGCACGTTCGTGAGCGTGGATGCCGTCGACCGCGCGAGCGTGAAGGCCCTCCTCGACGCCACGATCCACGCCCGCGGCCGGGCCGACATCCTCGTGAACTGCGCCGGCGTGAACTCGTCGGTGCCCTACTTCGAGATTCCCGACGACGACTTCGATAAGGTGCTCGACACGAACCTCAAGAGCACGCACATCGGCTGCCAAATCTTTGGCGCCCACATGGCGGCCAACCACGCAGCCGGCACCGGCGGCGGCGCGATCCTCAACATCGGCAGTGTCTCGGCCGACAAGCCGCTCTCGAAGGTGTTCATCTACTCAGCGTCGAAGGCGGCCGTGCTGAACTACACGCAGAACGTGGCCCGCGAGCTCGCCCCCAAGGGCGTGCGGGTGAACATCCTCTGCCCCGGCTTCTTCCCCGCCGAGCAGAACCGCAAGATCCTCTCGCCAGACCGCGTGGCCACGATCATGTCGAAGACGCCGATGAACCGCTTCGGCAACCCCGATGAACTCATCGGCGCCGCGATCCTCCTCTGCGCCCCCGTGGCCGGCAGCTTCATCACCGGCACGAGCATCTACGTGGACGGCGGCTTTACCGGAATGAGCATGTGAGACAGGCTTCAGGCTGTCTCACCCCTACAGCTCAACCCAGCTCGGGGTTACCCCGTACCGTCTCGCCGGACGCTCACTCCGGCCATCCTGGCCTCCGCTCGCTCGGATGTGCCTGCGCTGCGCCATCCATGGCTTCGCTGGTCACATACGCCGTCTCAACGGTAGGGGTAACCCCTCGCTTCCCCTGTTGAAGTTGAGGAGGATCGGGGCTGGCCGTGCCCTCGAGCGGGCTGTGGGAGCGAGCGCAGCCATGGATGGCGAAAGCGAAGCGGACACGCAGAGAGCCGAGGCCGGGAGGGCCGAGGCGAACGTCAAGCGAGAGGCGCCGGGCAGCCCCGAGCCGGCGCGCAAGTGCTGAAGGAAAGCACTAAATCTGGTAGTCCGCTTCCGGGCTCGGGGCTTCGCCCCGCATGCGGAGCTTCGGCCGCTCGAGGACGACCGTGGTGTGCGGGTCGACCGAGCGGGTGAGCCACACGTTGGAGCCGATCACGGAGTCGTGGCCGATGCGCGTCGAGCCGCCGAGGACGGTGGCGTTGGCGTAGATCACCACACGGTCTTCGATCGTCGGATGCCGCTTCGTGCCGCGGACGAGGTTGCCGTCGCCGTCGGTCTGGAAGGAGAGCGCGCCGAGCGTGACGCCCTGGTAGAGCTTCACGCGGCTGCCGATCTCGCAGGTCTCGCCGATGACGACGCCCGTACCGTGGTCGATGAAGAAGTGGTCGCCGATCGTGGCACCGGGATGGATGTCGATGCCGGTGCGAGCGTGGGCCCATTCCGCCATCATCCGGGGGATCAGCGGCACCTCGAGCGCGTGCAGCAGGTGGGCCAGACGGTGGATCGTCACGGCCTCCAGGCCGGGGTAGCAGAAGATCACCTCGTCGAGCGTCCGCACGGCCGGATCGCCGTCGTAGGCAGCTTGGACGTCGGTGGCGAGCACCCGGCGGAGGTCGGGGATGCGTTCCAGGAATTCGACCGCTTTGGCCTGTCCAAGAGCTTCGAAGTCGGCCTCCTCGGTGCAGTGCTGCACGGCATCGGACAGGGCAGGGGGCTCGACACCGTGCTCGGCGGCCGCATGCTGGGCGGTGACACTGTGCCGGAGCGCCCGGCCGATCTGCGTGGTGAGCTTGTCATGCAGCCCGTCGACGAGATCACCCACATGGTATGTGACGTTGCCGAGGTGGAGATTCTCCCGGCGCCGATAGCCGGGATAGAGAATCTCCTTCAGATCCTCGCAAGCCGCGATGATCGACTCGTAGTTCGGGAGCGGGCAGTGACCGAGATAGTGGATCGTGGGGACCGCCTGGTAGGTCTCCACGATCCGTCGGGTGAGCTCGGGCAACTGCTCCTTGAGACGAACGTCTGTGGCCATGAGATTGGATCGTAGGATCGGGCTCCGCCGCCAGCAACACAGGGCTGCGTCCGCCCTGTCGATGCCCCGGAACGCCATCCGTACGGTCGGCCTCGGACGCGGGGAAAATTGAGTGATCCTCCGGGTTTTTCCGCTCCGCAGCCCGACCCTGGAGGTCTCGGCAGAACGGGTGAAGTCTGCCGGATCCCGACGGCTGGCTTCAGGCGGGGCCCTCGCCGCAGGCGGCCGCGGCGGCGGCGAGCGAGAGCCCCCCGTCATAGAGTGCCCGGCCCACGATGCAGCCTGCGGCACCGATCCCTGCCACGCGCGTGAGGTCGCCTGCCTCCGCGATCCCCCCGGAAGCGACGACCGGCAGCTTCACGCCGCGGATCATCTCGTCGAGCGCCGCCAGATTGGGGCCGCCCAGCGTGCCGTCGGTCGCGATGTCGGTGTAGACGAGGGCCGCCAACGGAAGGTGCTCCGACCGCCGGGCCACGTCGAGCGCCGTGAGCCGGCTCGTCTCCACCCAGCCCCGCACAGCGACGTTTCCATCACGGGCATCGAGCCCCAGCACGATCCTGCCGGGCAAGGCGTTCGCCATCTCCTGGAGAAGCGTTGGCTGCTCGATCGCGATGCTGCCGACCACGATGCGGGCGACACCCGCCGCGGCATAGCGTCGCGCGGTGTCGAGTGAACGAATGCCGCCGCCCACCTGGCAGGGCACGCCGGCGGCCTTCGCCAGCCGCTCGATCAGATCGATCTGCACGGGCTCACCGGCCTTGGCGCCGTCGAGGTCGACGATGTGCAGCCGCCGCGCTCCCGCGGCGACGAACCGCCGCGCCATCGCGAGAGGATCGTCACCGAAAACCGTCTCCCGGGCATAGTCACCCTGGAGAAGCCTCACGCATTGCCCGCCTCGCAGATCGATCGCTGGCCAGAGTTCCATCGCCTACAGTCTCCGGAGGGCATCACGCCAGGTAGGTTGCAAGGAGTCTGAGGCCAGCCGCCTGGCTCTTCTCAGGATGAAATTGGGTGGCGAGCAGCCGGCCGCGTCGCACCGCCGAGCAGAAGGGGCCGCCATAATCGGTCGTCGCAGCGATGATGCCGGTGTCCTTCGGCAGGGCATGGTAGGCATGCACGAAGTAGAAGAAGTCGTCCGCCCCGCCACCGGTCGAACGCTCGGCGGCCCCGTTCCAGACGACCGTGTTCCAGCCCATGTGCGGCACTTTCATGCCGGCCGGAAGATCGAAGCGGACGACGTCTCCCGCCAGCACGCCCAGACCGGCATGTCGCCCGCCCTCGAGGCCGGTCTCGAAGAGCAGCTGCAGCCCCATGCAGATGCCGAAGAAGGGACGATCGGCCCGCAGGTGGGCGAGGATGGGCTCGACGAGCCCCCTGGCATGCAATTCCCGCATCGCGTCACCGAAGGCACCCACGCCGGGCAGAATCAGCCGGTCGGCGTCTGCCACGCGGTTGGGGTCGTCCGTGATGATCGCGGCCACACCCAGCCGCTCGCAGGCCTTTTGCACGCTGCGAAGATTGCCGCTGCCGTAATCGACGATGGTCACCATGCCGCGAGTGTAACGGCCACGGCGTCAGCCGCCACCTGCCGTCGCAGCGGCCGGATGCGCGGCCGCCGAGCTGTCGGCCCCGGATCGCTCCGGATAAATGACCAGCTCGATCCGCCGGTTGCGGGCCCGGCCTGCCGCCGTCGCGTTCGACACCACCGGGTGGTTCGGGCCGTGGGCGACGAGGAACAGCTGGCCCTGCTTCAGCGACGTGCGACTGGTGAGAAAGTCGAACACTGCCGACGCGCGGGCCACGCTCAACTGGTGCTGCGATCCCCATGATGCATTCTTGAGCGGCTCGGTATCGGTGTGCCCCTCGATGCCGAGGAAGTGACCGGGATAGACCCGCTCGACCTCGTCTGAAATCTGGGTCAGGAGCGCCGTGCCGGCGGGCATGAGGTTGGCACCGCCAGACTCGAACAGCGTATCGGCCGGGATCTCGATCCGCACGACACCGCCATCCGTGCGCTTCTCGACACCTGTCAGCGCGAGCGTCGTCATCGCCGACTGCATCGCAGTCGGCGTCATCGTGCCGGGCGGAGCCGCGGGGGTGGCCGGCGGCACGTGCGGCCCCACGGCACGGACCTGAGCCAACTGGGTGGATGTGCTGGCGAGCTGATCGCGCAGCGCCGTAATTTCATCCTGCATCACCTGTGCCTCCTGGCGGCTTCGGGCCAGGCCCGCCTCGAGCTGCCGCGGATCGGCATCGACGAACGACGGAGCGGCGGGGAGCGACGCTGTCGGAGCGAAGGCAGCCACGCCCGGGGGCTGCGTGACGCTTGGCTGCACGGGCGCCGAGGACTGCCGGAAGGGATTCTGCGTGCAGCCGGTGAGGCACAAAGCGACCGCCGCGAACACGGCCAGGCCGGTGGTCAGACTCCGTCCATTCACCATGCATCCAGCTCCGAGCCACTCGGGAAGGCCGGGATCCTAGGGAGTCGGGGCGGTCCGGACAAGGCCTTCACGTGGCCGGAAACGTCAGGCAGATCGCCGGAAAAACTGCCACACCGACAGGGTCACGGCGGTCAGGACGACGACCGCCGAGATCACCAACGCCAATTGGCCCGGCTGCTCGAAGTGCACGGCCGTGGCTCGCCAGAGCGGTCGCCATGCGACCACCACGATCGCCATCGCGAGGCACAGGCTCGGGCCGAAGGGCAGTTCGTTCTCCCGGTGGCGGAGAAGCTGGGCGATGCCGTGGCCGAGGCCGATGAATGCGGCCAGGAAAAACGTGAGCACGCACGCCTGCCATCCGAGCCAGGCGCCCGCCATCGCCATCAACGTCACATCACCGAGGCCCATGGCCTCCTTGCCAAGGGCGTACGACGCACCGGCCCTGGTCGTCCAGACGAGGCCCCCCGAAACGGCCAGCCCGACAAGCGCACTCAGGAGGCCATCGAATCGTTCGGTGCCGAGCCACCAGGCGGCCGTCACCACGCACAGCCCGATGAGGATGAGAAGGGTTCGCGGAGCACGCCACCGGGCTCCGTCGTCAGGGGGCGGCTCGGTGCATACCAGCCACCACGCCGCGAAGATTGCTGCGGCGAGCGCGAGCCCTGCCACGTGAGGCGCTGCCGTGAACGCCCCGCCTGTCGCTGCCTCGAGGCCTCCAAACCAGCCGAGCACGTCGGCCTGCATGACGGGCGCGGCGAAAGATCTGGGCACCTCCACCGCCACCGGGAGCAGGACCCGGGGCCAGGCCCACGCCGCAGCCAGGCCTGCGAGCGTTCCCGGGAGCGTGATCCAGTCGGGGATCACCCGCTGGCGGAAGTCGATCCAGGTCGCCGCGGCAAGCAGCCAGAAGAGGACGAGGTGGGCGATGGAGCGAAGCACGAGTTCGCTCTGCAGCGGGCCGGCCGGACCGACCGCGGACACTTGCCCCCGGGCGACGACTTCCCACCACCACAGCCCGACGGCCACCGCTGCCGCGACCATCGTCACGAGCGTCCGCGTTCCGATTCTGACGGGCGCGTCGCCGGTGATCCGAAACCACTCGGCAACGGCCCGGCAGAGGAGATACCCGAGAACGGCGCCAATCAGGAGGGCCGCCAGGCCGCCTGCGGGCCCGTGCGTCCACACGAGCATCATCGCATGCATCACGGCGTGCCCCCGCCGACCCCGCCGCCCGGGCCCTCGAGCCAGGCTGCGATCCGCTCCGCCACCTCGGCCGGCGATCTGTCGGCCGTATCGATCGCCCAGTCGGCGCACGCCGCGTAGAGCGGCTCTCGCACCTGCAGCGCCACATCGACCTCCGCGAGGGCGTCAGTGCCCTGCAAAGCCGGCCTGCGGTCGAGCGTGGATGGATCGGCCGCAAGCCGCTCACGGATCGTGGCGGCGGGCGCCGTCAGCCAGACGATCGGTCGGCCGAGTTCGGTGAGAAGCCGTCGATTCGCATCACGAATGACGACGCCACCGCCGGTGGCCAGCACGCCGTGGAACGTAGTCAGAAGACTCGCCAGCACGTCCGCCTCGGCATCCCGAAATGCTCCTTCACCGCGGTCGCGCACGAGCGTGGCGATCGTGCACCCGAGCCGCTCCTCGAGCACCGCATCGG
>Ga0315902_10007493_pt1 | contig 14884 bp, 10 predicted proteins | sample LakEriMetagenome_9_FD_203523 | JGI IMG/M metagenome (GOLD analysis project Ga0315902, IMG submission 203523) | Freshwater fungal communities from buoy surface, Lake Erie, Ohio, United States - Buoy 12 MA117 | ecosystem: Environmental > Aquatic > Freshwater > Lake > Lake biofilm | place: USA... | reverse complement strand
TCGAAATGCTGATCGAGTGCTTGAGTTCTGTTGCACAATCAGACTCGCAAGCCATGTTGGTATTTCCGAATCCATGTACGGAGTCTTTGTTTCTGGAAGGCGATGCCAACGGAAGTATGAACTACTGTGTGATGGATTTGACGGGTAGAGTGGTAGTGTCGGGTGTATTGATGTTTTCTAACCGGCGTGCTGAAGTGGACACGCAGACCTTGCCAACAGGGGTTTACACTTTGCGGATTGAAGATCTGCACACAGGGCGCTTCCTGAAGCACTAATGGGGAGGTTACACAGTCGCCGCAGGAAATTATTGATTTATTCTATTCAGCAATGAAATCATATATATTTGGTAGGCACTTGGGTATTCTACGTAAAATTTTTAATATGAAAGACCTCTCTACCTTAAGCTTCTCTGTAGCATTTGCATTCATCATGCTCAGTATTTCTGATTTAGCGGCGCAAAAAAATCAAACTACCCAACAGCCACTGAAAGTCAATACTGAAAATTCGGTGAGAAACCATTCAGTAAAACCTGTTTCCACCGGCAAGAATAAAGTTACAACACGCAACGTGGCAAAGCCCGAGAGGGTGACAGTCAGCTCCGGCAATATTTCCATGAAGGATGAAAAACCCTCCAATCCTCGACCAATACCAGTGAGCAAACCGCAGCCTGTTGTGGTCGCTGCAAAACCAACCATCGAAGTATATCCGAACGGATCAGAAACGTTGCTCTTAGAAAAATTCCGCCATCTTAGAAACCGACGCTGTGCAAGAAGGGAAAACAGACGCTGCGGGTGCAGGGGCGAAATAGAATTTGTGAATACAACCTCCGATACACTCGAAATGTATTTGGGATACCTCAGCAACATGGAAACGCCAACAATTGATGGTGTGGTGCTGCCCCCGATGCGCAATCTATATCCTAACTTTTATATTCTGCCCGGCGATTCCACGAAGCTAAGAGGAGGTTGCAGAGGAGCAATTCGATACGAAGCACGATCAAAAAGACCATTCAGATTGAACGATCAGTCCTGGAAACCGCGTGTGTTGCTCGAGGGTTACCAGCGTCAGAGTTGTATGCAGCGCACCATCTATCTGGAGAACCTTTGATGTGACGTGTAAAGCATTGTATACCCTAAGGTTGAATAGCGTTCCATTGAGTATGCAGTAGCCTTCGGAATTTACTTTCAGCTTATCTGCCTTCACGTTGGTTTTAAGTAATCACTTCATCTTCTCCGCAACCATTGCACGTATCGCACTCTCTTTCGCTTCTGCTTGCTTTTCAATCTCGTCTGCTTTTGCTAATAAGGCTTCCGTAAACGCCTTGTCTTTGATGCCGCTTGCATTGATGCGTACGTTCATGATGGCGCCTAATACCGCGGTGCGCGCGCACAGGGCGCCTGCACCTGCGTCGGTCACGGAGTTGGGGTTGCCGATCTCGACCATGCGCTCCATGACTTCCATGCTTGCAAAGGCAATCTCCGCAGTGCGGTAAGGAATCTCCATGGCGTATTTTGATGCGCTTTCAATGGCCGCGCTGCGTGCTTGCTTTTCTTCGTCGGTGTTTTTGGGTAATGAAAACGGAAATATGTGATTACCTTTGATTTAATACAACAGGAAAATTATGTACCGGGCAATTGAGATAGATCGAGAGAATTTGACTTTGCTTGGAGTAAAGTTTACGGACTTGGCTAAACTTGAAAAGACGGCAAACGCAATAGGATCAAATATGTTCGAAGGCTTTGAACCTACAACCGAACTAATTCAGCTCTATGTGGATTGGAGTTCGGGATCTATTCCGGATTCAGATTTACTGGTAAGACTACACGCTATTCATGGAAAGTAATTATCAGTACATAGACCCTGATTTTATATACACAAATAGAAATGGAGTACTTGTAAACATCGCTAAAATTGGGGATGAGAAAGTTCTAATAGCTTTGAAAGTTTCAAGGTATCCAAACGAATCGAAGACCTAACAGAAAGGCCAATAAAAATTAAGGACTCCAACTCTCTACTGGAAATTCATCAATACTTATTTCAAGACGTATACGAATGGGCCGGAAAGGTTAGAACCGTTAATATCAGCAAGGATGGTAAACCTTTCTTCGATGGTGAAAGGTTTGAAATGGGTTTCAGGTATATCGATAATCTGCTTTCAGAATTCAGGGAAATAAACAAAACAAATAGACTTGAGTTGGCCAATAAATTAGCGGAGCTGTTGGATGCCATAAATTATTTGCATTTATTTAGAGAAGGAAATGGGCGAGCGCAAAGAGAATTTTTAAGACTGTTGGCATTGGAAAAAGGACTGACGTTAAATCTAAACCCACCCGATAATAAGAGTGTTTACGAACGGTATATGCAAGGAACTATTGAAAGTGATGTAGAGATTTTGAAACAATTAATCTTTGAATTAATTGAGCCTATTAAACAATAGAAGTTCATCCGTAAGAGCGCCAGTCAGCTTAATGCTGCTAAGTATTCCTACTTCATCTTCTCCGCAACCATCGCACGTATGGCCGCCTCCTTCGCTTCAGTCTGCTTCTCAAGCGCATCTGCTTTAGCCAACAGTGCATCCGTAAACTCCTTGTCTTTGATGCCGCTTGCGTTGATGCGTACGTTCATGATGGCACCCAATACCGCGGTGCGTGCGCACAGGGCGCCTACACCTGCGTCGGTCACGGAGTTGGGGTTGCCAATCTCGACCATGCGCTCCATGACTTCTAGGCTTGCATATGCAATCTCTGCAGTGCGGTAGGGGATTTCCATGGCGTATTTCGATGCGCTTTCAATGGCTGCGCTGCGTGCTTGCTTTTCTTCGTCGGTGTTTTTGGGCAATGAAAACGCTTCCATGATTTTATTGAACGCCGAGGTATCTTCATCGACCAAATGCAATAGCTGCTTTTGATACTCCACTCCTTTCACAGCCCACGTGCTGAACTCTTCCCAACGGTCGTCCCAGCCGCGCTTGTGCGACGATAGATTGGCCACCATTGCTCCGAGCGACGCACCCAACGCGCCCACATACGCACTGATGCTGCCACCTCCGGGTGCAGGCGATTCACTCGCGGTTTCATCGGCAAAGGCTGTCAGGTTCATGTTCACCAAACGCTTGTTGCTGCCGAGCTTTTGCTCGATGAGGAATTCAATGATTTTTTCTTCGGGTTTGAAGGTTGCAAGGTCGTCGAGACCCAACGACTTCACGGCAATTTTGATTTTCTCTGTTTCTGAAATACCCAGCGAGCGCTCTTGCTTGCGCAGGAAATAATCGGCTGCATCGAGCAACGATTGCTTCGGTATCAACCCGACCAACTCCGATCCTGTGACACGTACACCGCGCGCATCGGCTTTCTTGCAAGCCTCTTCAAACGCTACGTGCACGGGAGTAATATTGATGTTGGTGAGGTTCAAACTCAACTGAGCGATGCCGTATTCTTCGATGTACCAACCAATGCCCTTCACCGATTTCAAGGTGCCGGGCACACGCTGCGGTTCGCCGTTGGCATCGAGCAGAGGTTTGCCGGATTTGGCGTCGTTCACCACGCGCCCTGCTTCGCGAATGTCGAACGCAATGGCGTTGGCACGGCGGGTAGAAGTGGTATTCAGATTCACGTTGTAAGCAACGAGGAAGTCGCGCGCACCAATCACGGTAATACCCGATTTGCGCACGCTGTCATTTACTGCGGCCGGACCGAAGTCGGGCTTCCATTCGGCAGTGCTGATTTTTTCAATGGCCTCGTATTCGCCTTTGCGGCAATGCGCCAGGTTGCGGCGCTCTTCGCTGTTGGCGGCATATTCGTAGAAGTAACCCGGTATACCGAGTTCGCGACCTACGCGCTCACCTACCTGACGAGCGATGGCCACGCATTCCTCCGTGCTCACACCGCTGATGGGTACAAAGGGACACACGTCGGTTGCACCCTGGCGTGGATGCTCGCCCTTGTGCGTGCGCATATCGATGAGCTCTTGTGCTTTCTTGATGAGTTGAAACGCAGCCTCAGCAACGGCTTCGGGCTCGCCAGCAAACGTGATGACTGTGCGGTTGGTGCTGGCCCCGGGATCCACATCGAGCAGCATGACGCCCGGAACAGTTTCAATAACTGAAGTGATGGCATTGATTTTTGCCTTGTCGCGGCCTTCAGAAATATTCGGAATACACTCGATGATACGTTGCATGGTTTCGTTGATTACGGGTGCAAATATGGGGAGCTTTGGGGGTGAAAGGGTGAAAGGGTGAAGTAGTGAAAGGGTGAAGTAGTGGGTTAGCAGCGCTGTGCATCCTAGCCGAACTCGACTTTAAGACTTTGCCTTGTGGCCGAGCGAAGTCGAGGCCCCAATAATTACCCGTTCAATGCGATTTCTTCCAAAGCTGTACATCATGCCTCCGAGTTGGTCCAAAGGTTCCGTGATGATGATATTGGCCTTTTTACCGGGAGTAATGGTGCCGTGCGTTGCTTCGAGTCCCATCGCGTATGCTCCGTTAATGGTGGAAGCATGGATGACTTCGTTGGGTGTCATGCCCATGTAGATGCAGGCCAGACTATTGACGAGATTCATGTTGCCGCTGGGTGCGCTCCCCGGGTTGTAATCAGTGGCCAAGGCCAAAGGCAAACCGGCATCGATGATTTTGCGGGCAGGCGTGTAGGGTATTTTGATAAACAACGAACATCCCGGTAGCGCAACGGGCATCGTGTCTGTCCCTTGCAGTGCCGCGATGTCGGCATCGGTGAGCACTTCAAGATGATCGACACTGAGAGCATTGTATTTCACGCTGGCGGCTACGCCACCGATGGCATTGAATTGATTGACGTGCGTTTTAGGTCGTAATCCATGCTTGACTCCGGCTTCGAGAATGCGCTCGGTTTGCGCAACACTGAAGTAGTTCTCCTCACAGAATACATCGATAAATTCAGCAATTCCTTGCGCAGCGACCTCGGGAATCATGCAGCTGATGAGGTAATCAACGTAAGCACCGGGATTCGCTTTGTATTCTTTCGGAATGGCGTGCGCGCCGAGGAATGTTGCCTTGATGGTGACCGGTGAGAGATTCTTCAGTTGTTCAATAACGCGAAGCATTTTCAGTTCGCTTTCCAGAGTAAGACCGTAACCACTTTTTATTTCCACTGCGCCGGTTCCCATGGCTTGCATTTGATTCAAACGGTTCAATGCAGCTTCTACTAATACCTCTTCTGTTGTTTCTGCAAGCAATGCGGCCGAGTTGAGAATACCGCCACCGCGAGCTGCAATCTGCTCGTAGGTAAGGCCGTGAATGCGGTCTACGAATTCGCTCACACGTGATCCTGCATACACCGTGTGCGTGTGTGAGTCGCACCAAGCGGGAAGCACGAAGCGTCCATCAGCTTCAATCACTTCTAAGTCTCGCCAGTCGCTGATACCGGGCCATTCGGCCATGGTGCCATAATCGGCAATGAGGCCATCTTCAATAGCAAGCCAGGCGTTTTCCAGGCAGGGCAACTCGTTCATGGCTTTGCCAGATAGTTTGGCGGGTGCAGCATCGTGCACGCCTGCCAGCGTTTGTATGTTCTTTATGAGGATGCGCGACATGCGGCGAAGTTAGTTTTTTATTAACTACAGAGGTACGGAGGACACAGAGATTTCAGTTTGACTCTGTTTTTATAGGCACGCAGTGATTATAGAACCACAGAGGTGTGGAGAGGACATGGAGACTTTTGTTTGAATTGAATTTTGAGTGGTGAAATTGAATTTTGTCAATCATTTTTCTCTGTGTCCTCCCTTCCTCTGTGGTTCAAAAAAAATCACCTCTGCGCTTCAAAAAATCTGTGGTTACTTTTGAGAACTTATTTCATCTCTTGAAGTTCCGTTTCGAAATAATTCTTATCCTCTTCATCGTCGTCGCAACGGCAATTTTGCAAGGGCCGTATCTGTTCGATTTTCCGGGATACATTCATGGCTGGGCGCAAGTCGATCGGTATGCATTGTCGATGGGGTTTCTGCGGAACGGGTTTGATTTGCTACATCCTGAAACCTACGTCTATAATCCCATCTATCCGGGCGATTTCCTCTTACAAAGTCCGGCAACTTTTACGGCCATTGATTTCCCGTTGCATGATTACCTAGTGGCGCTTGTGATGAAAATTACCGGCATTCATTCACCCTGGTTGTTTAGGATGTACGTGATACTGGCAGGATGCATCGGGCTTTTTTATTTGGGAAAACTTGTACGCCTGTTATTGGATGATGAGTTGAAGGCGTTGTTCGTAGTTGTGTTCGCTGCCTTCTCTCCTGTATTCGTGTATTATCAGGGTTCCTTATTGCCCAGTATACCCTCGCTGGCGCTTACCATTGCTGGTGTCTACTACTATTTTCTCTTTCGAGATACACCGTTTAATCGCTTCTTTCATCTTTCGATGGTGTTGTTGGCTTTAGCGTTGCTGAGTCGCACCACGTTTGTAATTCCTTTCGTGGCTGTGCTGAGCATGGAATTTTTGGCTATCCTAAAAACCCGCACCATTGCATGGAAGCGATATGTGCTCGTGGTGCCTATCATCGGGCTGTTTTTTTGGTACCGCTGGCACAACGATGGTTTGCGCAATGAATATGGTTCGATGTTTTTGCACCGACTCATTCCCGCGGAGAGTGGTGAAGAGGCGTGGTTTTTACTCAATTACATTTGGGAACATTGGCGATTTGCCTATTTTTCTTCTATACACTATTGGGCTGTGGCGCTTGTTGTTGTGGCGGCAATAGTGCTTTTGATTTGGAAAAAATCACACAAGCAGAAGCGCTTGCCGTTGCTTGCTTTTACCGGAATTTATTTGCTGGGATGCACACTATTCGCGGTTGCTATGCTCAAGCAATTTCAGGATCACGACTATTATTTCCTTGATACGTTCTATCTGCCGCTTGTATTTCTTTTCATTGGCATCCTTTCGTTTGTACCCAAGCCGCAGCATCGATTGCAGAAGGCGCTCTATTGGCTGATGCTGAGTTCCTTCATCGTTGTTGCTTTCCGCATGCCGCATAAGTCGCAGCGTAATCGACACGAGGCAGGTGTCAACAATCGACTTCAAAACACGATTGAGAATTTTACCGGGTCTGCAGAATACCTCGATGCATTGGGTGTGCCGCGTACGGCTACCATCCTTGTAATAGATGCTGTTGCACCCAATATGCCGCTGACATTGATGGATCGAAAAGGATTGACAGTGCTGTGGTCGACCAAGGGAATGATTGAGCACGCGTTTAAATGGGAGTTCGATTACATCGTTTTTCAAAATGAGTACTTCATGGATTTTGTATATCGCGGATATCCGGAAATACTGGGCCGAGTTCGAAAGGTGGGTAGCAATGGTCGAATAACGGTATGTGTGCGTGATGAAGGAAATGCTCAAACACTCGAAGAATTTTTGGGATTGAAAGGAACTCCTTTGTTGGATGAATACATGGATTTTGAAGCAGGCGATAATGGCAAATGGAAGGGGTATCAAACAACCCAAGATGCTTTTTATGCAGGCAGTCGTTCGGCTTTTTGTACCAAGGATAATGCGTCGGGGCTTACCATGGAGTGGTTCAATTTACCTTTTTTGAGTGGTGCTTATCATCCGGCGAAGTTGAGCCTGTGGTTGAAGTCTGAGGCGACTGTGGATGCGGATATTGTCGTCTGGATGAGCGTTGAAGGAAGGGAGGTATTCCACGAGATCCGTCCCTTGAAAGATGTTGTCAAGCCATCGGCAGACTGGCAACCTGCATCGTTTTCTTATGTTCTGCCGGATGCGATGGGCAAGGATTCTAAGTTAAGTGTTTATCTCATCGGCAGGGGGCCTTCGCTGGTATTCTACGACGATGTGCGTTGGAGCGTTTACCCATCATCGTTCGATGAGTTTTAGCATAAGTTTGCGCAGTTTTTCATGTATGTTATTCCGAATTCTGAAATTAACGATTTTAATGTGTACAGCGGTGCCGTCGATCGCTCAAAGGATTAGCGGGGTTGTATTGGATGCAGAAGATTCATCAAAAATCCCATTCGTGTCGATTTATTTGGTAGAATCCGACGCGAGCACTGCTTCCGATAGTCTGGGCCGATTTGAGATTAGTGCACCACAACTTCCGACCTTTCATCTTCGTTTTGTTGCGTTGGGTTATGAAACAAACACACAAGCTTATTCCGCAGGTATCGGAACGATTGAAGTGCGCATGTTGCCAAAGCATCTTGATTTACATGAAGTGACCGTGTCGGGTGCGCTTTCACAAGCACAGTCAGAAAATCCATTTCATATTGAGTCACGCAAAATCGACGACTTGACCGCTATTGCGGCCATAAATATGGGTGAGGCCATTGCCCGAATACCGGGAGTATACCAGTCTAGCTTGGGAAATGGAATTGCAAAACCCGTTGTTCGTGGCATGCAGGGTATGCGCGTGGTTACATTGATGAATGGCTTGCGTATTGAAAGTCAGCAGTGGGGTGGTGATCATGGTATGGGCATTACGGATCTTGGCCTTGGCAATGTTGAAGTTATTAAGGGCCCCGCATCGCTTCTGTATGGGGCAGATGCATTGGCAGGTGTTGTCTATTTTAATGATCAGCCGCATGCTCCCATCGGAAAGCATGAACTGGAAAGTAAGACGCTTTTACAGAGTAACACACTTGGCGTTACTCAGCGTTTGATGTATCGAGAGGCGCGCGAGAAGGTGAGGTGGCAGCTAGGTGCAGGATATGGCAATCATGCCGACTATCAATTGCCTAATGGTCGTTATGCTCAAAACTCCCGCTTCAATGAGGCCGTTCTGAAATCGGTCCTTTCGTTTAACGGCAAACGCAGTGTACATCACATGAGGTATTCGTTTAGTCACGCAATTACCGGAATTCCCGGTCATACGCACGATTCGTCGGCAACACCTGAGAGCTTTCAAGTGGATGCACAAAGACGCTCTTACACACTGCCTGCTCAGTTTTTCAATAATCACTTCGTTTCATTCGATAACAAGTGGTTCAGAGAACGTTCGGAGTTTCAGTTTCTCGCCGGCACCACCTCCAATCGTTTAATTGAATATGATGAGAAGGTTACAATTCCCAGTTTGAGCATGTCGTTGACCAATGCCCTGTACAATGCAAAGTGGGTTGGTAGATTTTCAGATGATAAACTAAAGTTTATTGCCGGTTTGCAGGGCATGCACCAATGGAATCTCAACGGATCCAATGCATCTGATCGACTGGTTCCCGATTCGAGAACATTGGACCAAGGATTTTTTATGACTGCGCAGTATGGAAACACTCGCTGGAATGTTCAGGGTGGTTTACGATATGATGTGCGCTATTTGCGTGCTTTCGATTCGGGCGAGGAAATCTTGGGCCGAACATTTCAGGGATTCAATGCTTCTGCCGGTGCTGTTTATCACATGGAATGGGCAACGTTTCGCACATCCTTTTCCTCCGGATACAGAGCTCCGCATTTAACTGAACTGCTTTCCAATGGTTTTCATCACGGTGCTCTCCGATATGAGTTGGGAGATGTGGATTTAACTCCCGAATATGCCCGACAGGCAGATGTCACGGTGGAGCTCACCGGCGATCATTTTGTGTTGCTCTATAACCCGTTTGTGAATGTGGTACGAGACTACATCTATCTGCAGCCGCTCGGTTTCAATGTGGATGGTATTCCGGCTTTCGCTTACGATGTACTGTCGAAGGTGTCTTTTTTCGGAAATGACGTTGGCATTCATTACCATCCTCATTTTGCACACGACCTGCATATAGAAACAACGTGGTCAGCTATCAACACGCGCACACCTGCTGATAGCAGTGTTTCACTTCTGCCGCCTCAGCGCATTCAGACAACAGTGCGGTACTCGTTTGATGGAAATCGGAAATTCGGGTTGCGTGAGGTGAATGTGATGCATACCTTCATGGATGCTCAGCGAAATGTGGCTTTTATGGAGACACCGAGTGAGTCCTATAATACAATTGATGCAGCTATGGCGTTTGAGCTAAAAGGAAAGCACAATTGGGAATTTCGATTGGGAGTTAAGAATATCTCGAATGAACTTTACATCGATCACTTATCGAGGTTGAAGAACATTGGTATGCCTGCTCCCGGCCGCAACGCCTACTTAAGTATTCAGTTTAAATTGTAAAATCAATAGTTGTTATGAAATGTGCATTTTTTGTTTTAGCAGTAATGATTTCTTTATTGGCGGTATCTTGTAAGAAGAAGTGCCACGAATGTCATTATGATTTCAATGGTTCTATCGTTGAAATAGGAGAATATTGCGGTGATGATTTGGCTGCCATCGAGGCATCAGGCTATGTTGTGGCTGATTCTACTTATGAGGTTCATTGTGAAGAGCACTGAGAGCCTTTGTTTTATCGCATCCGAATTGCTCTTCTGGCATCTTCTGAAATGAATTTTGTAATTCAATCGTTTTAATCGATTGTTTATACCTTCGCTTTATGCCCGGAAATTCATTTGGAACACTCTTTCGCCTCAGCACATTCGGTGAATCTCATGGTCCTGCCATCGGCGGTGTACTGGATGGCATGCCCGCAGGCATGAAGGTCGAAATCGATTTTATTCAATATGAACTCGATCGCCGAAAGCCGGGGCAGAGTTCGATTACTTCACCCAGAAAAGAATCGGATCGCGTGGAAATTCTTTCGGGTATTGTGGATCAAACCACCCTCGGAACACCCATCGGCTTTGTTCTTTACAATGAAGATCACCAACCACAGGATTACGACGCGCTGAGCGATGTGTATCGTCCGGGTCATGCCGATGAAGCGTGGGAGAAAAAATTTGGTATACGCGACTATCGTGGTGGCGGAAGAAGCAGTGCGCGTGAAACAGCAGCGCGCGTGGTAGGTGGTGCGTTTGCAAAGATGTTGTTGGCGAAGGAAGGCGTTTCAGTGCAGGCATACGTGAGCAGCGTGAAAGACATTCATATGAGCGCCTATTACCACGAACTTGATTTGTCGCAAACGGATGAATCTATCGTTCGATGTCCTCATGAAGAAACCGCGCAACGGATGATTCAATGCATCGAACATGCGCGTGATGAAGGTGATAGTGTGGGTGGGGTAATTACGTGTGTGTGTAAAGGATTACCTGCCGGTTGGGGTGAACCGGTGTTCGATAAACTGCACGCTGTGATGGCGCACGCAGTGCTATCTATCAATGCAACGCAGGGCTTTGAAGTGCTTGGTGGATTTGATTCTACTAGCTTGTATGGCTCGGAGAATAATAAACGTTCGACAGGCGTTTCAGGTGGCATTTCCACCGGAGATGACTTTGTGTTTCGTGTGGCGTTCAAGCCCGTTTCAACGATTCGCAAAAAACAAGAAGCACGCAATGCTGCGGGTGAAACAGTTCTCATTGAAGCAGCCGGTCGTCACGATCCCTGTGTTTTGCCGAGAGCAGTGCCTATCGTAGAAGCCATGGCGGCCTTGGTTTTCGCCGATATGTATTTGTTGCAGAAATTATGACTATGCTTTTTTCGATGTCAATTACAAAATTGTGATACAGTGATAACTATTCAGGAATTACTTTATAATCGAGGTCTTTCTAGTGATGCTAGAGTTAAAATGGTTAGGCACAAGGATGTAAGATTTGATTTGTATAACATGTACCGAAATGATAAATCTTCATTTCTCAGGTATCAGAGTCAGCAGGGTAGGGATGTTTTTGGTGGCGTAGATTTTATCGTTGCATTTATTGGAGAGGAAGGGACTCGTTCAAGGTTTATAGGCGTTTTTAAGGTTATAGGTGGGCGGAGGTTGCCTGTAAAACAGTTAAGCGTGGATGGCGGACAATTTCAGTTTCAGTATGAATTGGAAGACGTTTCCGGTTTTGATGATTTAAAAGAAAGAGTGATTATTGATTGGGGCAAAGCCGCAATTAAATGGGAGCAGTTAATTACCAACATAAAGGAAGTTGTTGAGATTCAACCTGGGTTGAATTATCGTCGTTTTATTGATTATTTCGATTTCATTTTGGGATTTGATGAGCTTCAAGAGATTGCGCAAAATCAGTATCCCGACTGGAGGAAAATGCTTTCCGCTACAAAGGGAGTTTACTTAATTAATGACAGCAAATCAGGCAAACTATATGTGGGTTCGGCTTATGGTGAAGATGGAATTTGGGGTCGATGGATGTCATATGTCTCCACAGGAGGTCATGGTGGTAATAAGTCTTTGAAAGACTTGGTTCAACGAAATAGTGATTACGCTAATAACTTTAAATTCTCAATATTGATGCTATTGCCAAGCACAATAACAGCATCAGAGGCAATACAAAAGGAGAAGCTGTTCAAGAACAAACTCGGCGCCATTAGTTCAGGATTAAACAACAATTGATGCGCAATGTGCTGGAGCCTCAATGACTGTTTTACATACAATCACGGGCTCTCAGAAGTGAAAAAGCAGACGTTCAACTTTCACTCACCTCAAATTCAATTTCCGAAATTGCCTCCAAAGCAGCCAGAGATTCCTGTTCGATATTCACCTTGTTGAAGTTATTCGATGGGAGCAGCAGCTCACTTTGTTCGTGTACCAGGCGCATGCGGACTTGGGTGCGACCGGTGCCGTTGCGAAGGGTGGCTGCAATTTTTTCGATAAGCGCGTCATTCACTTTGTACATGGGTATGCGAATGTCGAGGAAGCGGCCCATCTTCGCTCGAATGTCTCCTAGGAGCTCGATGCGGTTGATGCGAAACTCCATTCCGTTTGCTTCCTGTCCAAATCGCTTAGGTTGCACACGACCTACTACGAAAACTTTGCCTCCGCGAGTTAACAGGTGTTTGAACTTCAGCCAATCTTCTCCGAACATCATGAAATCGAAAGTGGTTTCGTAATCTTCCAACTTGAAGCTGCCGTAGGGATTACCGTTTTTAGATGTTTTCTCCAGTGCATCGACTACCGTTCCTGCAAGCTTTAACTCACGCCCATTTATTGCGTCGAGGTTTTTCAAAAGCGTAAGTCCGCCCTTGCTGCAAAAGGTTTGTACCTCGAGTTGAAAATCGTCGAGCGGGTGTCCACTGATGAACATACCAATCACTTCTTTTTCTTTCGAGAGTTGCGTCATGGTGTCCCATGGCTCCACCTTGGGCGGCTGTGGTTCGGCGATGGCTACCTCGTCGCTATTGCCGAAGAGCGAAACTTGTGTAGTGTTCTTACTATCGCGTATAGCTGATGCGAAACGAACGAGGGTATCGCTGAATGATTCGTTTCTGCCATCGGGGGCAAAGTAAGCCGCGCGATCAATTCCGAATGCATCGAGCGCACCTGCCAATGCGAGATGCTCAATTGTCCTTCTGTTGGAAGCTCTCGCATCCACCCGTCCCAAAAAGTCGTAGATGGTTTTGATGCGCCCTTTTTTCTGCTCGGCGATGATGCTCTCCACTGCAGTTTCGCCCACTCCTTTAATCGCCGCTAAACCAAACCGGATTTCTCCTTTTTCATTTACGCTGAACAACGATTTCGATTCGTTTACATCGGGGCCCAGAACCGGAATCCCTTGCTTCTTGCATTCTTGCATGAAGGTACTGACTTCCTTTATGTCGCTCATGTTGTTGCTCAGAACGGCGGCCATATATTCTGCCGGATAATTGGCTTTCAGGTAAGCGGTTTGGTAAGCTATCCAAGCATAACAAGTGGAGTGCGATTTGTTGAATGCGTAGCTTGCAAATGCTTCCCAGTCGGTCCAAATCTTGTCCAGCTTTTCCGCCGGATGTCCTTTGGTAGTCGCTCCTTCAATGAATTTTCCTTTCATCTTATCGAGCACATCTTTTTGCTTTTTACCCATTGCCTTTCGCAGCACGTCGGCTTCACCTTTGGTAAACCCTGCTAGTTTCTGCGAAAGCAACATTACCTGCTCCTGATATACCGTGATGCCGTAGGTTTCTTTCAGAAACTCTTCCATCTCGGGCAAGTCGTAGGTGATGGGTTCCTGGCCGTTTTTACGACGCACGAACGAAGGAATGTATTCCAGCGGACCCGGGCGGTACAATGCGTTCATGGCAATAAGATCGTCGAACACGGTAGGCTTGAGATCTTTCATGTACTTCTGCATCCCGTCACTTTCATATTGGAAGATACCTACGGTGTGGCCACGCTGAAAGAGTCGATAGGTGGGTTCGTCGTCGATGGGGATGGCTTCAATATCGATTTCGATACTATGTCTTTCTTTAATGATGTGCAACGCATCCTTGATGAGCGTGAGCGTTTTCAATCCTAAAAAGTCCATCTTCAACAAACCGGCACTCTCTACAACGGAGTTGTCGAACTGCGTGCACCACATGTCGCTGTCTTTAGCGGTAGATACGGGAACGTAGTTGGTTATAACGTCGGGAGTGATAATCACTCCGCAGGCGTGGATACCTGTATTTCGTACCGATCCTTCAAGTATGCTTGCGAGTTTGATGACGCGAGATTCATGCGTGTCTGCAGCTGCTAATGCGCGCAAGGCCTTTGCGTTTTGTAAATCCTCACCACTCAGTTTTTCTCCTAACTTCTTATCGTCCCAGGAAAGTATATCGCCTAAATCTTCATTGTCGGGCATGTACTTCGCTATCCTATCTGTATCGGGTAGGGGAAGTTCTATAACACGTCCGGCATCACGAATGGCCGATTTGCCGCCCATTTTGCCATAGGTAATTATTTGGGCCACCATGTTGGCGCCGTACTTATTACGCACGTAGTCGATTACCTTGTCGCGACCTTCATCGTCGAAGTCGATGTCAATATCGGGCATGCTTACACGCTCGGGATTGAGAAAACGCTCGAACAGCAGTTGGTACTTAATGGGGTCTACATTGGTTATTCCGATACAATACGCCACAGCGCTGCCTGCAGCACTGCCGCGACCAGGGCCTACACTCACACCCATCTCACGAGCTTTGTTGCAGAAGT
>Ga0315902_10007492_pt1 | contig 14884 bp, 12 predicted proteins | sample LakEriMetagenome_9_FD_203523 | JGI IMG/M metagenome (GOLD analysis project Ga0315902, IMG submission 203523) | Freshwater fungal communities from buoy surface, Lake Erie, Ohio, United States - Buoy 12 MA117 | ecosystem: Environmental > Aquatic > Freshwater > Lake > Lake biofilm | place: USA... | reverse complement strand
CACTTCAGGTTTCGCGAAATCCCAAGTTGGAAGGAAGACATCGAACCAGGTTGTCAAACGCTGATCGTCCCAACGCTCGGTATTCATACTTCCGTCTGGAAGATACAATGGCGTTACCCAATCTTTGTGTTCTTTGATTAACGGATGATCTTGATGCACGTGATGCGCTACGTAATCGAGGTAGACATTCATCTTGTGTTTGTGTGCGACCTTCAACAAGTTCTTGAATTCTTCTTCCGTCCCGAAGCGATCATCGATGGTTCGAAGCGACGTTGGCCAATAGCCGTGGTATCCGCTGAACATGCTCGTATCTCCGCCTTTGTCCCACAATCCCCAAGCGCCTTCAGCATTCTTTGTAATGGGCGAAATCCAGATGGTATTCGTTCCTAACTTCTTAAAGTATCCGTCTTCAATGGCTTGCGTAATTCCAACTAAATCACCACCCAAATTGTTTGCGATGGGTTTAATGCGCGGGTCGTTTGTCGGACGGTCGTTTTCCTTTTTTCCATTTTTAAAACGATCGACCATAGCGAAATACATGACTGTAGCGCGGGTGTCTTTTCGTTTTAGTTGGAAGGACTTCTTCACGGGTCTTCCGTATGAAAGAGGAATGAGCACATCGTTAAAGAGTTGATTTCCGTCGTGTGCATAAGCTCGAATGTGTGATCGTTTCATTTTCCATGCCTTTGTTGGAATGTTGAAATGCAACTCCCATTCGCTCATGTAAGGCTCTTGCACGTGCACAATGGAGACAGGAATGCGCTGATTTTCGAAATACACATTTGCACCTTTTGGCTCGCTTGTGCAATAGATAATTATTTTCTTTCCTTTTTGCGAAAGGACTTCCATGCTTGGTTTAGGAGCCGAAGGAATTTCAATGAAACTGTTTTCTCCGCCAAGACCGTTTGGCATTTTGTTCTTGTTGTTCGCGTCGAGCAATTCATCTGTTCCGTTTTCCCAAATGCGATAAGGATATAGACCTGGCTCTAAAAACAATTCAACGCTGTATGTTCCGTTTTCGTTCCGTTGCAGCGGTGTTGCATTCTTGTTCCATCCGTTCATGGCACCTGCAATAAAAACAGAATTCACATTTTTTTCAAACGTTGGGGTGTATGTAAAGACATATGACTTTTTTGCTGAAGCGAAAACGGGGATGTCGTATTCGTTGGTTTTGGTTTCAATATTCAAATTGAAAACAGGTTCGTAGTTTCCTGCAGGAAAAACCACTTCGCGTTCAGAAGAAAGATTTGTTTTGTCGTAAGGACTTGTTGATATGCTCAAAACATCTTCCGGGTGCGTGATGTAATTCGAGACTGGAATGCGTGTATACGTTGTTGGAAGGTGAATGGGTGAAGCCAATCCGGGTAGCTCTGCAACTTTTTTATTCTTATTTAATATGCTGCAAGAAGAAAGCAGTGCAACGCCTATAAAGAAAGAAATCCATTTTTTCATAGTGCGAAGATAAATCGTCCGATGCTGTGAGTGATACTTTTCACTTATCTTTCGGGTATGAAATTGAGACGCTTCGCCCCGCTTCTGTTTTTAGTGTGCCTTTCGTTTGCTGCTCAGGCGCAATACACCACCAATCCTATGTTGAATACGAGTTGGACCAGCTTCGGCCTTGGAGCGAATAGCGCGGATAATCTCTCGTATCAGTTGTTCGCTTCTAAGTCGACCTATGAAGAAACTGTTTCAACTACCCTTCGTGCGGCGTATTCGCAGGAGTTGATTGAAGGAGCTGACGATAGTATTTTCTTTCGGAAAAACAGATCGTTGGAAGTAGGTGTTTTATGGGGACAAGTATGGGGGAAAAACAACATGTTCGTTGCAGCAAGCGCGGGCATGGGACTTACGCTTCGATTGTATGGAGACAGCGCCTTGCAAGTCATTGATCAGTTTGAATACAAGGCTGGAGCAACCATAGGTGTTCCTGCTCAAATAGAAATGGGGTATCTATCTAAGAAAGGGGGGCTATCACTTATGCTAACGGGTAATTGGAATTTCCGTGAGCCATATTATGGCGCCTTAATTTGCTACACGAGAAAGTTGAGTATGAAATAATGAAGAAAGACATTCAAACCAAAGAAGACATTGCGCGACTTGTAAATGTGTTTTATGATCGTGTTCTTCAAAACGAAAAACTTGCACACTTCTTTGCGCATTTGAATTTCGAGGAACACAAACCGAAGATGGTTCACTTCTGGTCTTTCGTTTTGCTTGACGAACCTGGCTATACCACCAACGTCTTCGACAAACATGCGAATTTGCATGCGAATTCTTCGGACTTCAACGAATGGGTTTCGCTCTTTCATTCTACTGTGAATGAATTGTTCGAAGGAGAAAAAGCCGAAGCAGCCAAGTTTCGCGCTACCACATTAGGCTACACCTTTGGATCTAAACTAGACGCACTGAACAACCAAGCATGAAAGGTCCTTTCTTGACTTTACTCCTATTTATTTCCTTCCAACTGCAGGCACAATTGCTTTTTGAAGGTGGTGGTTTTTACCAAGATTCACCAGACATTTCAGCTGCGGTTGATTCGTTCAACGCAAGACACCCTTACAATTTAATTTCACTCGATCACCCTGTTCGCGGATACAGCGGCTCTATCGGCTATAGCATTCCGCTGAATAAAAAGCGTTCGTTGTATCTCGCTCCACACGCCACATACAGAACACGTACTTCCAAATTATTTGCGGAAGACACTGTTCGATTAGACCTTCAAGAAGTGCAAATTGGATTGCAATTCATTACCGGTCCGAAGGCTTGGTTTAGTCCAGTTGCCGCTGGCCCCTTGGGCACCCGCATTTTTCTTTTCGTTGAATGCGGAGTGAATGCCAGTCGCATGGCTGTTCAGTTCACAGACAGTGCTGTCACTTCAAGCCAAAACATTCAGAGCCTTGCACCCTATTTCCAAGCGGGCATTGGTTATCGCGCTTTGGTTTTCGGGAAGCACTTGGTCGTTACTCCTCGCGCATCGTTCACCGGCTATTACACACAGCGCTTTCGTTACGCCGCGAAAATCTTGAACAACGACGAAGTCTATTTAAAATTCCCGAAGTCGCCGTTAACGCAAGCGTATTACGTCGGGGTTGAATTCGCTTGGATTTTCAACAAGAAAAAATAAAGACAAAACAAAAATCTGTTTCTTTGCGTTACTGAATTATGAAACTCCACAAAGCATCACTCCTGTTTTTCCTGTTAAGCACTTTTGCTTTTGGCGTGAATGCCCAATCTTCGAACGAAGCAGAGCAGCGCATTCTAGATCTCTACACTTCCATGACAAATGGTAATGAAAGCAATGCGGAAGAGCAATCGAATAAGATGATTGCTGAATTGGAATCGGTGTGTTCGTTGGAAGATTTTTTTGTTTATCCGTTTGAAGCATTGCGCATGTTCAAGCCTGTTTCATCGGATGGAAAACTTCGTGTGTTTACTTGGAACTATCCGAAGGAAGACGGCACACAATTGTATTTCGGATGTGTGGTTTTTAAGACTTCAAAATCGGGAGAGCCCTTATTTTTCAAATTGAATTACACTCCGGTTAATGGAGCGAAGTGGGACAATAAAGTGTTTGACGAAGGGAAATGGCCTGGCGCATTGTATTATTCCATTGTTCCCATGAGCAAAGGAAAGAAAGGTGGAAACAGTTACGCTTTATTGGGATTCGAGGCGAAGGATAATTTATCTAATTACAAGATGATTGAAGTCATTACGTTAAGCAATGACGGGTGCAAATTCGGTGGGAACTTTTTCGAATTTGAAGATCGCAATCCGAAACGTGTAGTCTTTGAATTCAGCGATCTGACGACTTGCTCTTTGCGTTATTACGAAAAGCAGAAGACAATAGTGGTTGACCACCTGGCTCCTCGCGAATCGTTTTACGAAGGATTCTTTCCCGAGTATGGGCCTGATGGAAGTTACGACGGCTACGTGCTCGAAAACGGAAAATGGAAGTACACGCCCATTATAGACATTGCACCGTTTGTAGACGGACAAAGCGTTCCCTTCAACAATCCGAGACCGTAGGTCTTTCAACCTTTATTTTACAATTTGAAGTCGGACAACACGTCCTTCAACTTTGATAAAATAAAATCCTTCTGAAAGTTTTTCGATGTTCAATGTTTGATTCACAGCGTTCAATCTGTCTACCAACACTTCTTGTCCAAGCGCATTGTAAATGAAAACAGACGCACCCAAATCACTTTCATTTACTTGAAATGTAATTTGTGTTGAAGCTGGATTCGGAAACATTTGGATGGTTGAGTTCAGTTCTTCTGAAATGTTCGAAGCCAACAAGTTCATTACGTTCGAACGGGAGTACATCATTTCTCTACTTGGATCACATCCCAACCCTGCAACTTCCACAACATATAAAAACTCGGTTGCAGGTGGTGCTATATCTGTATAAGACAAAACGTTTCCAGCTACAGTTGCTATTAAACTTAACGTCGAAGCTGAAGTGCCTCTGTAGATTTTATAGCTTGAAATCTGCATTGGGCCTTCAACGGTGTTTGCTTCGTAAGGGCTCCAAATAAGATTTACATTATTCCCAACACCTTGATTTGCTGTCAGATGAATAGTCTTATGATTTAGTGCTGCTATTGACGCAGAAATAAATCCGCAAGAATCCTTCATACCTATGGCATATCTGTTCGATTGAATTTGTGAATTTGAATTCGGATCCTCGAAAATTCCATCCGCACTAAAATCTACAGCACCGATGAGATCGTAAACTCCGAATACATTCGATTCTTTATAGACAACAATTGAATCTACAGCGCTCGAAAAAACCGGCTCCCAAAGAATGAGATTTTTTCCTGTTTCTTCACTCACGGTAACCATGCATATTGAGACATTCAACGATGGAATAGTACTGACTGAAATGGGACCTAAAGTAAACGTGCACCCTGTATCATCAGTTGCTGTATAATAGAGGTTTTCCATTGAGGAAAACAAAGTAAGAGTGTCTTCAAAACTAAAAGGACTAATGTTATTTGCCCAACCAGAGCCCCAACTGTACTGAACAAAATTTCCCGTCGATGGATAAATATTAACCCCGTTGTTGTAACAACTACCCCCAAAAGGTTCTATGACAATCTCTGGAATTACAGCTGGGTAAATGCACTGACCTTCCACTGTTGCATTCGGATCATAGTTGCAAGCGGCAGCATCCATGCAACCCGCACCGACCAAATCACATGAAACGCATTCATTCCAGCAAACGACTGGAAGAATTTCATTTGCGCTTCCTACGGTTACCGAGCGGTTACCGAAAAATCCTTGCACACAAGGTGCATCTGCAGGAAAGAACTCGGTAATGTCCCACACATTTCCATTAATGAATTTGTATTCGTACGAACCCGCGGCCAAATCTAATGTTATCGACCAAATTCCATTTCCTACGTTTGTCAAAGCAAGCACACTCGGATCCCAGTTGGGATAAGGATTATCGATAGTTCCGTCGCTGTTAGCATCTGCGAAGCTTCCAGCGATGTGCACACCGGTTGGGTTCACGGTTTGGTTCGACATATCTACTTGGAATGTCACCTCTGAAGCAAAGCTTTGAGTGAGTGTTACAAACGTCGCAATGAAAAACAACATACCGCCCTTTACCATAATCCTTCAAATTAATTTGAATGGAAAGGTAGGGGCTGTTTGGTGAAACAAAAAGGGAATTAGTTTAATAAGGTAGCAATAGTCTTCATTGCCAACATCATTTGATGACCATCCTTACACTTGACAAATCCGTATTGAGAATAAAAATCTTCAGCTGCTTTATCAATAGGATCAACAATTACAGCCAAGCATCCAATCTTTAAACTCGCATCATGCGCACGCTCAAGCGCATTCATTAAAACAAATTCACCTAACCCTTTTCCCTGAAATTTCAAATCAATAGCCAAACGTCCAAGTAGAGTAGCAGGAATTTTAGAATAATTCCGTGGAGCGCTCACCTTAATTGTATTTGGAATGGCATCGGCATTAATTGCGAATGAAGAGAGCGTGTAATACCCGATTAAATCGCGCGTATAGTCATCGTTCAAAACAAAACACACCGACAATTTCTTTCGCATATCCTGTCCAGCTTGAACAATTAGATAGCGATTCAGTGCCTCATTTCCACAATTGAATTTTTCAATCGCGTGTTTTTTCTTATCAAGAATCTCCATTACTTCTCAGCTACCATAGAAAGTTTTCGGTAGTTAGCATAAGCCTTCTTGAGCTTAGCGTTTGGCTTTGGCGCGTTGGTGATTAAATCGACAAACATTACAGCGTCTCTTTTGCTTAACGTTATTGCAGCTTGTTGATTTACCACTTCGGAAGCCTTAGCCTGAATGGTTTGTACAATAAAATCACTAAGGCTTCTATGCCCAGCAAGTTGTGCAGCGTTTTCGAACAGCTCCTTTTGCTCAGATGTGAGTCGCACCTCAATTCGTGATGAAAGATTCTTCTCCGTTTTCATAATTACAAATGTACGGAAAAATTCCGTACAAATAAATTAAAACCTCCGAATTTCTATCGGCTGAAGGCATTTGAAAGCATCTTGGTGGTTACCAAAAATTCAGAATGAGTAGGAGAAACAGAATGGGAATGAGATATTCCAAAAACCAAAAATCCCCAACTTTCGTCAGGGATTTGGTTGCTTGATGGTGACACTGTAGGGATTCGAACCCCAAACCTTCGCATCCGTAGTGCGATGCTCTATCCAGTTGAGCTACAATGCCATTGCTATTAAGCGGGTGCAAATATAAGCAATTCCTCTAACTTAACAATGATTCAATCACTTTTTTGAATCCAAAAGCCATAGAATAAGGTCTAATCCTTCACTTTATACAATTTCAATTCAGAAAAATCAAAATCCGGATTCTCAACAAAAACGCGCATTTCCTCCATCTCGCCTTCCATGTTCGCTATAAATTGCACCTTGCCGCTCGGGAGCATCATTTGCGTTGACCAATGTAAGGTGAATACATTGTTATCTATATGGACAAGATTCCCTTTAAATAATGCTGTTGGTTTGAAATCGATTTTGTAGACATCACCATTCTTTAAAACTTCAACATCTCCGTACATCTTACTGCGATAAACCCCCTCGACCTTTGACGTTACTGGAGAATTCCATATAAATGCCTCCCCATTCAAAGCGGTAAGCAGAGCAGGCTCTTCTTCCTTCGGGGCGAATTCTGCTACCCAATTCTTCTCTCCTTTCACTCCTAAAAACAAATCCAAGAACTCAAACCCCATGGCGCTCGGCAACGAGTTGTTGCTGTTCGTTAAAATAACAAATCCCAAGTTCATATCGGGAACCAAAATCGTCTTCGAGATCATTCCATCATACCCACCGCCATGACTCACAATCTTATGTCCACCGTATTCCATGAGTTCCCAACCCATGCCGTAACCGTTCGCATGTCGCGAAGGCATATTCTCGCGCTGCCACTTGCTCACCGGCTTGTTAATGTTGTACTCCCACATTTCATACGTGCGCTTTTCGTCCCAGTATTTCTTTCCACCCAACGTTCCCTTGTTCAACTGCAACATCATCCATTGGCTCAACTCATTCACACAAGCATTAATGCTTCCTGCAGGACCAATGTTGTCCCAATTCACATATGGAATGGGAATGTTCTTGCCCTTCACGGTGTTATGCGGAGAAGCAATGTCGGCGCCAGGCTGAAACGCCGTGATCGACGTGTTCGCGTTCTTCATTCCCAATGGAATAAAAAATTCATTCTTTACAAATTCGTCCCAATTTTTTCCTGTTACCCTTTCAACGATTTGTCCAGCCGCCAAGAATGCAATATTGCTGTAACCATAGGTGGTGCGGAAACCGTACTTGGGTTCAACGAACTGCCATCTCCGCAGAATTTCACTTCGAGAATGATTCGTTCCGTACCAGATTAAATCTCCGGCAAACGTTTCAAATCCTTGTCGGTGCGAAAGCAAATCGCGCACCGTCAAATTCGCCGAAACATACGGATCATACAATTTTAATTCTGGAAGAAAATCCTGAACCTTATCGTCCCACTTCAACAATCCGCGATCGACACAGATTGCCAACGCCGCGCTGGTGAAGGCCTTCGAGTTGCTAGCTATAGCGAAGGAACTGTTTTCAGTCACAGGCTCTTTCGTCGCAGCATCCTTCAAACCGAATCCCTTCGATAATATAATTTCGTTGTTGTAAACAATGGCAATGGCGCCGCCCGGGACGTTGTACTTCGTCAAGCCCTCGTTCATTTTGGTTTCCAAAGCGGTGAGTTGCGATGCGAAAGGCTTTGCATTTTTCTTTTGAGCCGATGCGTTTAGCACGAATGCAATCGCTATAAATGAAAGGAATATTTTTTTCATGTTGAATGTTATCTGAATCTAACTTCTGTTGCGCCGTGTCCGTACTTCTGGTAATTCCCATCGAGGAATTCGCATTGCGGATAGTAGCTTTTTAAAAATGAACGAATCTCTGCGCGCAAGACTCCCTGCCCCACTCCGTGAATGAAGATAACCTTTTTCACCTTTTTCTTTTCTGCTATGGCTAGCATACGCTCGAAGTGTTCCATTTGAATGGTAACAATTTCTCCGTTCGTCATGCGCTCGTAATTGTCGAGCAATTCGTGAATGTGCAAATCCACTTCGAACAAGTCGGCGTTGTGCGGAAAATCGTTCGCCGCGCGCTCTTTGTATCTGTTCTTGAAATCTTTCGATGCCGCTTTCACGGCATGAGAATCAATGTTGCGATCGAGCATCTCACGTGTGTTCGGCTGCACTTGATTGTATTGTGAAAACTCGTGTTTTGAATTTTCAATTTTCACCAACTCGCGCAATGGATGCTCAAAAGCAAATCCGCTGCTATCTTCAACCAAAGCAGAATCGTTGTCAGAAAAACTAACAATAAAGCCTTCCCCCTCATCATTCAAAAAACGAACAAAATCGCCAACTTTAAACTTGCCATCCATACCGCTAAGTTAAAACTGTATTGTCAATATCTATGCTTCTTTAGCCTAACGCATTCAGATTTCTCAATTTAACTTGCCTTGCTTAACAATTTTCATCGCAATGGTTTTTTCAAGTCTAATCTTTATCTTCTTTTTTCTCCCCCTTTCATTGCTCGCGTACTTTTTGGTTCCGAGTATGAAAGGAAAGAATTTCATTGTGTTAATTTTCTCTCTTCTTTTCTATGCTTGGGGTGAGCCCATCTGGATAATCCTTTTGCTTTTTTCCAGCATTGTCAATTATTTTATGGCGCTTTACATAAGTAGCCACAGAGGTAATTTCCAATCAAAAATTGCACTCATTGTCTCTATTGCTATAAACATTGGGTTGCTCATGACCTTTAAATACGCCGATTTCTTTGTAGACAATACCAATTGGTTATTTGGAACGGCATTCACTAAACCTGGAATTACTTTACCGCTTGGTATTTCATTCTACACTTTTCTTTCACTTTCATATACTTTAGACGTTCATCGTGGCCATATTCAAGTTCAAAAAAGCTTTTTGAACTTCATGGTTTACGTTACTATGTTTCCTCATTTGGTTGCCGGACCTATTGTTCGTTACTCGGAAATTCAAGACACTATAAACCATAGAAAGACCTCGTGGAGTATGGTATGGAGCGGGGTGAACCGGTTTTGTTTGGGATTATTTAAAAAAGTTGTGATTGCCAATACGGCGAGCATTCTCGTGGAGAAATATCTCGACATGCAATTTACAAACCTATCTTCTCCAGAGGCGTGGTTTGGAATTACCTTGTTCTCTATTCAAATTTATTTCGATTTCTCAGGATATTCAGACATGGCCATTGGGCTTGGAAGAATACTTGGATTTAACTTCTTAGAGAATTTCAGACATCCGTATGCAGCAACCTCAGTTGGCGATTTTTACAAGCGTTGGCACATGTCTTTGGGTAGATTCTTCCGCGACTATGTCTACATTCCTTTAGGTGGAAATAGAAAGTTTCAACTTCGAAATATCATGATTGTTTGGTTGCTTACTGGCTTCTGGCATGGGGCCAGTTGGAATTTTGTACTTTGGGGTGCTTTCTTCGGATGTTGTATGATTCTAGAAAAAATTCTTCAGCGCGTACTCAATATAACTCCTCGTTTTTTCAAACATAGCTATACACTGATTCTCATCATTTTTAGTCGCGCTATTTTTTACTATGTCGATTTCGAAAAATTAAAAATATTCATCAAAACTCTCTTCCACTCTGAATTTCCTGTTTCAATAAACCTGAAAAATGATTTGTTGGGTTATCTCTTCTATTTTATTGTTGTTGTTCTGCTTTGTATTCCTTGGAATGAGATTTTTAATGCCGAGCATAAAGTGCACAAAAGGGCAACCAAGTTCTATTTCTATTTCGCTCCTGTGATAAATATTCTCTTTCTTCTTTTGGGCACCGTGCTCTTGATTGACGATACGTACAACCCATTCATTTATTTCCGTTTCTAGTATGTTTCAAAAAATTAGTATTTTTCTGCAAGCTGTTGTTCTAGTCGGAATAAGCACTGTCTTTTTTTTCACAGAGAAAAAACAAATTTCAGATTCTGAAAATCGCACGCTTGCGCAATGGCCTGCTCTTAACGACACGACATACTTCTCAGGCGCCTATTTTAGAGGAATTAATGACTATGTGAACGATCAATTTCCGGAACGAGATTGGTTGTTGCAACTGAGTAATTCCATTCGCTATAAAATGGGGATTCATTTCGAAGATGAAATTCGCATTGTTGCTGTTGAAGGCGGTATGGAACAACAAACACAAACCACTGATAGTCTCGAAGTGGCTGCAGATGACTTCAAGGAACTCTACAAAAACGGACTTATAATTATCAACGGCGCTGCCTATACCCCGAATACAGGATCACCGGCTGTATCTCCTGTTTTCGCGAAATTACTGAACGACTACGCCACTGCGTTAGGTCCGGGCGTGACGGTTTATTCGTGCATTGCTCCCCTCTCTAGCGCATATATTCCTGCCAAACAATACGCGCATCTGAATGGGAAGAACGAGCAAACGCTTAATGCCATTCGCAACAACCTGCAGCCCGGTGTTCGTTTTGCAGATGTACTAAGTGAGTTGAATGCCCATAGTAATGAGAAGTTATTCTTTGGAACAGACCATCACTGGACTGCTAATGGAGCGTATCACGCATATGTAGCCTTTTGCAAATCGGCCGGAATTCAGCCGGTAGATCGCTCGGAAATGAATTACGAAAATCGTGGTGCTTTCTTAGGATCGTTGTATGACCTTACGCGCGACGTTAGTATAAAAGAGCATCCAGACACGCTTGAACTATACAAACCTCGCGTAATTACAGAAAGTGTTTACTACCCTGAAAGAGGATTCAAAAACGCGAAGAAATGTACTCTTTTCAACGGAGCTTCGGGATATGCCTGTTTCATTTCCGGCGACCAGCCTTTAGAAAAAATAACCACTGGTGTGAAGAATGGACGCAAGGCTTGTGTTATTAAAAACTCAATGGGTAATGCCTTTGCGGTATACCTTGTTCATCATTACGAAGAAATATGGGTAGTGGATTTTCGCTATTCGAAGCACAACCTCATGACGCTCATACGCGACAACGGCATTAACGACTTAATTTTCGGAATGGGTATGTATGGTGCCATGAGCAGGGGTACCATTCAAATGATGCGCAATCTCGGATTCAAAAAGGCCGTTACTCCCTCAGCAGAGACAACGCCTATTGAAGGACAATCTATAACACCAGCAGACAAACCAATAGAACCGCAAGCACCATGAAGAAGAATCTCATTAGCACAACAGCCGCTTGCTTGATCAGCTTGATTTCATTTTCGCAAACATTCAACGAGTCGATTAAACTTTTAGGAATAGACACCAGTTACTCTTTCATTCAGTTTCCAACTAAGGATGCAGGGATGCTCTTTCAAAGAAACATGCATAAAGCCTTGAATGGAGGAAGAACCGTGGTGTATCACTACGGAGCCAGTCATATTCAATCTGAAATAGTAACGACTGAAGCCTGTAAGTTTTTAAAGAAGAAATACGGCAATGCTGGACCCGGGTTCTTGTTTCCATTTTCTGCTGCTAATACCTACAATTCCGTGAACAGCAAAACCTCTCATACAGGAGAGTGGACCTACGCGAAGAGCTTTCAACTTCCACCTAAAATACCACTGGGAATTCGCGGGATGACTGTGAGTACGCAGGACACTTCAGCATCATTCACCGTTACACTGAACACACCCATTCCAACCGAAAAATATTTACTTCAACTTTTCTTGGACTTGAATGCGCTTACACCCGAATTTCAGCTGTGCATTAATGGAGATGTTTGCTACGTATTCAATCAGGACTCACTTATGAATCACTTGAATGAATCGTTTCTTCCAATACACTTTGATGGCGAAATTAAAACAGTTGAATGGGAATGGATTGGTAATGGCGAAGAAGGTGAAGTCTTTACCTGCTATGGGATAAACGTAGAGCATGAAAGTAAAAAAGGCCTGTTGTACGAGTCGTTTGGTGTGGGTGCCGCTGCGTTTCAATCTGTTCTATCCATTGCAAAATTGGAAGATCAAGCACCACAGTTTCTACCTGATGTTGTGATTATAGATTTCGGAACGAACAACATTTTGTACACGAATAAAATGGACAACAACATACCAAGATATGTGAATGAAACCGTTGCGAAATTCAAGGCGATTAATCCGCATGTCTCCATCATCTTCACTTCTATGCAAGATTTATATAAAAACGGACGGTATATAGATGCGGGTATTCGTTTCAACGAAGTGCTCGATTCTATGGCGTATGCAACGAATTCGTTGTATTGGAATTTTTATGATTTATCGGGTGGTTATAAAAAAATTAAGTTTTGGAATGAGCAAGGGTATGCGCAAAAAGATTTCATTCACTTAACTAAAAAAGGATACGAGCTCAAAGGGTATCTGTTGTATTCCAGCATTGAAAACACACTTTCGCTATTGAATACCCAATCGAACCAAGACTCGCTTCATATTCCAGTGAAAAAATACACCGAGCTGCGCACACAGAAGGACGAAGAAAGTCGCTCGAACGAACACTCTGAAACAGGTACTTCCGGAAAAAAGGTATATACCGTAAAAAAAGGAGATACGTTATCGGAAATAGCCCAAAAACACAAAACCACCGTTTCCAAATTGAAAAAATTAAACAATTTAAAAAGCGACAAACTTCAAATTGGTCAGAAGTTGAAACTGAAGTAAATTCACCAAAAACAACAACCATGGAGCGTCGCGATTTTTTAAGCAAATTAGGAATGGCGACTGTCAGCTACACACTTGTTTCGGGTAAAGTTTTCGGGGAGTCTGATCATTTTCATTTCGAAAAAATTGATGTCCCTTCTCCCCTTGTTGGAGAAGATTTGTTTCAATACATTCAACGTCAAAAAGGAAGTTTCGACGTTACCATTTACCGCCAATTACTCGGCGCTGCGAATGAGTTCAAAGAAGGCGATGAGATTGCTGGAATAGCCGCCGCAAGCGATGAAGATCGTTTGAAGGCTCGAATGCTTCTTGCTGAAACCACCCTTGACAACATTCGCCAACATTCTGTTTTCACCGATGAGCAATCGGAATTCATTGAACAGTCGACACGCGCATTTCAAGAAACAGAATCTGGAAAGGCTATTGGTAAACTTCGCATGCGCGAGTTTAAAGAACTCCTCTTGCTGTCGAATGAGACTGAAATAAAAACGTTCCTTCCCTATTTAACAAGCGACATCATTGCTTGTGTTGTGAAGCTCATGTCGAACCAAGAGCTTATCGCTATTAGCAGCAAAATTTTCCATCCTCTTCCTGGAACTCAGATGGGTTCGAAGGGATATATGAGCGCGCGCGTTCAACCCAACTCTCCCACCGATAACATTGAAGACATTGTCTGGCAAGTGTTCGACGCGTGGAGTTACAGTGTAGGCGATTTAGTTCTAGGTAATAATCCTGTTTCAAGCAATCCGGAATCGGTTGCGAAAATTGAAATGGCTTTATACGATTTGCTTACCACCTTCAAATTAGAAAACACGCTTTCACATTCTGTCTTGGCGCACATCGATATTCAAGCCGAAGTAGAAAGGACTTACAAGGGTCAAACCGGCATGTGGTTTCAAAGTATTGCGGGTACCGTTAAGGCGAATCAGACCTTCGACGTTACCATTGAAAAACTTAAGAAATATGCCTCACAGCGCAAAGGTAAATTCGGACTCTATGCCGAGACCGGTCAAGGCGCAGATGAAACGAACGGGCATGGAGAAGGCTTCGACATGCTTATTCACGAGTCGCGTAAATACGGACTGTGGCGCGGATTAAAACAACAACTCAACGAAGAGTCTTGGGTTCATTTAAACGATGTTGCTGGATTCATTGGTCCCGAAGTTTTCAGAACGAAAGAACAATTGGTACGTTGTTGTTTGGAAGATTTAGTGATGGGGAAATTACACGGACTCATGATTGGCTTGGACATTTGCACCACGCTTCACATGGATGTTTCGTTGGATGATTTAGATTGGTGCATTGATCAAATCTTGCCGGCCAATCCGGGCTATCTCATGGCTCTTCCAACGAAGAACGATCCGATGCTGAGTTACTTAACCACATCGTTTAGCGATCACCTGCGCATTCGCGAAAAGTTCGGATACAAAATCAATGATGCCATGTGGGCGTTTTTCAAGCAGATGGGAATCATCGGTGAAAACAACAAGCCCTCTGCTCACTTTGGAGATCCTGTTTGGATGTATTACCAATATCTCAAATTGAAAGGTGATACGCGTTCAATGAACGAAATTTATTCGGAAGGTCTTGCATGCATTGAGAGAGTTCGAGAGCGCGGAGTACCTATTGCCACAGGTTATGGAGTGAACCACTGGGA
>Ga0315902_10007485_pt1 | contig 14894 bp, 12 predicted proteins | sample LakEriMetagenome_9_FD_203523 | JGI IMG/M metagenome (GOLD analysis project Ga0315902, IMG submission 203523) | Freshwater fungal communities from buoy surface, Lake Erie, Ohio, United States - Buoy 12 MA117 | ecosystem: Environmental > Aquatic > Freshwater > Lake > Lake biofilm | place: USA... | reverse complement strand
TACCCAAATTATTATTTTTATCTATTTATTTTCTACTGTTAAAATAGACCATAAAATAAATAGATAAATATCTATTTTTACTTGATAAATATTTCGCTTACTAGCCGTAATGTTACTATAACAACTAATTAAAATATAATATAGACCATTACAAGTAGACTTTTTTGTTTATCAGACCATATAATATTGTTATAAATTTAGGTGTTTTACACTAATTTATATAAAGAACTAAAAACTAGAACAAGAAAGTCTACCATTCCATATTTGTAATACAGCAAACATTTTTTATAACGACACACCATTTTAAAAGGAAATCTATAGACTGTTACTGAATTGTGGTAATAATATCTGAGATATCTCAGATATTGACATGTCGTTATAGAAAAAGTGGACTGTAGTTTACATTTCGCAGAACCCACCATATAATAACTAGTTATTATATGTGGATAATACCCACTTTTTGTTTTATAGTAAATGATATATTAGTTAAGCCACCATAAAACGAAAAGTGGGTATTGCCCGCCCGAATTATTATTTTCGCGGGTTTATCTATTTATTTTATGCTAGCAATTGAACCCACAAAATAAATAGATAAATATCTATTTTCATTTGATAAATATTCCGTTGATTAGCCGTAAGAAGCTTAAGCAATATGGAATGATTTATTACACTTTAAATTACTAACTATTTGATAATACATTGAATTTTTTCTATAACGACATGTCAATATCTGAGATATATCAGATATTATTACCATAATTCAGTAACAATCTATAAATTTACGTTTAAAATGGTGTGTCGTTATAAAAAAATGTTTGCTGTAATAGAAATACAACTATTTTTCAATAGAACAAAAATAATAATTAATATTATATACATGACTAAAGATGACCTAAATAGAGAAATTTTTAATAGAATTACTCGTAATAAAGTTGGCCGAGACAATCCATTAACTTATGATATGTGTATTAAGCGTGTGAATTTAAAAGATAGTAATACTTATACAGTTGATGAGCTTTATAATTATTGTGGTGAAATTTATGGCACAGAACGCGAGGAAAAATGTGGGAAGGCCAAGGGTAGATTTACAAAAGAGAAATTATGTACCAGTATTTTTTCTAAATTAAATGTACCAACAGCTGGTGTTTCTGGAGAAGCGGCAGCAACATTAGATATACCAGACTTAGCATCACTTATAGTTGACTTTGTGCAGACAACTGATATTGATACAGATAATGAGGAATTATATGTGAATAGTGTGACGCGTATTATTTCGCCTTCTGGATATAATGAAGTTAATGTCATAGAATTAGCTAAAAAATTAGGATTTAGAAATGCTAGAGTAGGTAGAACATTATATAGTAGATCGGTGATGTATTTGGTGTATTATATTCTAACATATGGTGATTTAGAAACTCACACTATTAATGAAAGTAGTATTAAACCATCTGTTTACAACAATAATGATGGTTTTTTTTGGGATGTGGGAATTAGATCTAGATTGTTATCTACTTTTAGTGAGTTTTTAACTGTAACACCAACTAATACTGATCCAAATATAATAAAAATAGGACAACCATCCGTAAATGGATTTAACTATTTAATAAAATATAAATCTGGGACAGTAACTATAAATACTGTTCTTAAGACAAACCAAAACAAAAATAGTGATAACTTATATTATGAATATTTGGTAGGAAAGTGTATAAACAAGTTAAAGGAATACTTGCCTAACTTTTGCTACACTTTTGGTGCATTTATTATGTCACCAAAACTAAAACAAAAATTATTGAAAAACAGGAAACAAACATTTACACTAACAAGTACGGATTATAGAGAATTAACACCTTCCATTTTTACACCAGGTGATCTAAATACTAATTTAGGTACCTTTTGTGAAAAGAATAATTATAGTAGTATATTAATAGAGGCAGTCAAATCTATTTCATTTGAAACACTTATTCGTTCAGACCCAACAGATAATATACCCGCTATTGGTATACTAACAAATAATGAATTAGTATTGCAATTACTATCTATCTGGTATCAAACATATATTACATTAAACGCATGTAGAGAATTTTACACACATAATGATTTACATACGGGAAATATTTTATTATACTATAATGACGATGGTATCTACAATATTAGATATTTTAAAGGTGATCGCGAAATATCCAGTATATTAAGTAAATTTATACCAGTTATAATAGACTATGGTAGATGCTATATAAATTGTGATAAATTTAGCGATAACTTACTAAATGCTAATGTGTTAAATAGTAATAATATTTTACAAAATGTATGTGTTAATACAAAATGCACACCATTAAAGGACCGGAGAACACCAGCTTTCTTATGTGGTGAAAAACATGGTTTTATGAATGTAAAAGGTGTTAGTAATAGACATAATGTTTCTATAACTAGAGTAACTAGTGATGATGTAGATGATGATTTTAAATTTTACAATAGAGATAAACCAAACATTTCTAATGATACCCGTTTAATAGATTACAGTTTCTATATTATGAATGATTCACCTAGATCTGAAATACTAAATTCTAGTGGTAAATCATATGTTAACGAATTTAATAAACTTCCTAACGAGTTAGAATTCTGGCTTAATAAAACTCCTGGAAGCAGCGACACATCCAGACATTATTTTGTAGAGGAGAAACGTGATACATATATAACACAGCTATCTAATGTAACACTAGTATTTGAACGTTTACATAACATAATAGTGATGGATGATTTTGTACAAGATATGCGTCGTTATTATAATGGTACGAAGATAATAGGAGAAATACATATTGATTTAGATTTAGTAAAAAACATAATATTTATTCCTAAATAAGTATAACCAATTATAAAGCGAAAATTGGGTAATGTCCAAATTATAATTTTTGCCTATTTATCTATTTATTTTATGGTCTCTATATTAACATCATCCGTAAATATTAGTGATCTTGATATTTATACAAAGATTTTAAAATATAATATTACATAAAACTATAATGGATAGTTTTTTGACACAGATAATCCACGATTCAGTTTCCAGAAAAATATTCCTATCTATCATTGTGGCTAAATTAAGAGCCACTCCCATTAAATATTACACTACTATTATTTATTGTACTGACACAACCATAGATAAGAATAAACTACAAACATTAGTAGAATTATCCTATCCAAATGTATTCACCTTTAATACTAACAATTTAATAAATATAGATGTGGATTTTAACATCACATATATCAAACCACATCACCTATTAGATCCAGCAATTCTTTCCAAATGTGTCATTATTTATTCATATGATACAGAATTATATTGTGATATGGTTGACCAGTTTAGACATAGTGTTGATACTTTTAGTTGTGATACTATGTATAAATATGTCTATGCTGAGAAATAAAATAGTACGACATTTTAAAGTTGGTATATTTAATTTAAATTAGCCTTCTCGATACATCATAATTTTAAGTTTTCTACCAAAATAAGATTTAATACATTTTTTAGAATTTAGTAAATTATCAAACTTGGTGGTGAATAGGTATTTACAAATTTATCAGTTAGTTTTTAATATTTTCAATTTACAGTCACAAAATAATTTCTAACATTTATTTTATGGTGTTAATTTACTATCTCTAAAAACTAACTGAGAAATTTGTAAAGCCTTAGCGGTGAATGAAGAAACCTAGTATATTTTTGGCACTCTATAGATATATAAAACTATAATCATAAAGTATACTATGTATATATAAGCGAAAATGATTAATATAGATAGATCAGATGATATATTTTATAGATATAAGATGTCTCCTTTAATTATACGCCAACAAGGTCGTAATGGACAGCTTATACTTGTAAATATAGATGAGATAGCGAAACAGTTGTCAGTGGATAGTATTAAACTCGTAAAATTTATTAGTTATGAGTTGGGTACGAAAAGTGGTAATACAAATAATCAGTGGTGGATAAAAGCTGAGCAGCCAACCGTATCAATTTTACAGGAAATTATTTCCAAATTTATAGATAATTTTATTCTCTGCAAACAATGTGGTAATCCAGAGACAACAATATCTAACCACCTAACTATGAAATGTGCTAGTTGTGGACATAGAGTTAAATTAGTTAGACCAGAAGATAATGGTAGTGTGGATAAAATCCTAAAAATGTATAAAAAATAAAGTAGTAGTTTTTTTTAGGGCTGAAATGTTCTAACAATTGTAGTAAATGTGTCGTTAATATTGTTAGAACAATATTTCAAGTAGTAGCGATCTTTACTATATTTTAGTATTTGGTCATAAATGATAATAGGTAAATAGAATGTTTTACTACCTTCATATGGAATAGCCGTGTTTAGACGTCTGAATATTTCAACGTCACTATAATCTGAATTATCAATTCCTTCTAAATATTTTATCCTATAACTATCATCACTAATTACTTTTTTAATATCATCAATAATAGTATGTGATGATTTTATTAGTTTATCAAATTCACCTATTTCTCCACCATTTGATATAATATGATCTAGTAGTATAGCAAAACATTGTACTACTAGATCTTTAATTTGATGTTCCATATTTTTCATAATACAAGTGCTCTTTTAAGTTATTATGTCAATTTTTTTCGGTTTTATTTACAAGTGTGGCACAGTAAAGCTTTTTTGTCCCAGACCATAAAAAGTCTGTTATAAATTTTGGTGTCGACACCAATTTAAATAACAAACTAAAAAGTGGGACAAAAAAGTCTAATGTGCCACACTTGTACCACAAAAATAAAATTTAACTTACCACAAGTAATCCAGATCTTCAGCTTCTGGTACTACTGGTGATAATTGGGTATCAACAGACCTATCAATATGGCAAACTAAACTAGCAACGAGGTTATCATGTTCTTTATCTTTATTTACTAACTGATGGTCTATATCATCTAGCAGATTTTCCATTGTTAACATGCGCGATTTATATACTTTGCGCATTTCTTTGATATTTTTACGTGAATTGTGAGTGGCAATGGTTAACCGGCTTTTTAGTAGATAGTTTTGAGTTTTTAAATACTGGCATTTCTTTTTGGTAGCACGTTGTAAGGCTTCAATTTCAGTTGTCTTGTTAGCCATCATTTGTTTAACATTGGCATATATCTCCTTCTTTTTTGCCCGGAAATCCGCAACTAATTTTGTTTCATTAGTACGACTATTTAATAGCATTTCCACCAAATCACGTGTAGTTGCGTCAGGTGATTTAGTAGTACTAGTACTTTCAGCCAATATTTGTATTTTGAATGTATTATATAGTGAAAACAGTTTATTGTCCACTAAGTATATTAGAATTTGTGTACCAGCAAAAGCAGATGGGATTGATGCGTCTATTCCTATTAGAAATTGTATGTTGTTAATAGGCAGATCTACGGTTTTTATATATTTGAATAGGTTAGGATAAATAGAACTAAAACGTGTATCCAATGTTTGTAGTTGGTGACATACACTCAAAATATAGATAAATGTGCTTGGACTAACGTGAATTTTGGCATATTCTAATATTTTATCAAGACTAGCACTCCCTGTTGGAACATCTCTATAGAACTTTTTTTTTACATCCAGTGAGAGTAAATCACTTTCCTTTGATATATTTAAAAGTGATAATAGTACACGCCATGTATATAATATGGGTGTTTCAGCCTTGTCTGTATAGTAAGACTGTATAACACTTAGGAGTAAACTATCCTCTTTGTATAATGTTGTCATTTTAAATAGATTTATCTGTACTACAGTGTTTGTGTTAGACTATATTACTTGTTCAAAAGGTATCAAATTTTTCGGTGTTTATTTTTCATATTCTATGTGTAAGTGTGACCTATTATTTTATATTTCTAAGTTGAAAAATAAAAAAAATATCTAGCCATAAAATAAATTATTATTATTTATCTCTATGTTAAATATTTATTCATCTACAAAATAGTACCTTTGGGCAATGTACATAATGTAGGTATTGCTGTTGACTGTGACGCTTTTGCTACCAAACGGCGCAATTTAGATTGACCAGCCGTAGTTAGACCTTTAGTAATTGTGCCAAGAGTAGCATTAGTGTGACTACCGCACAATCCAGTTACATTAGTTGTGACAGATTTACACTGGCACAATGTAGTCATATCATCTGTTAGTTTTGATGTGTAGGCGTTACATCTTTGGCGACGTGCTTCTCTAGCATCACGTTCCAAACATTGTTGCTTATACTGGAGTATACGGATTGCCTCTTGGGATAGTTCATTAAACTTGCCATAAGGATTACATCTAATATGTTTATCGCAAAAACTGACATATCCCGAACCAGGCGGCAAATATGTTGCAAAATTGGTACATCTAATAAATCCAATATTACCCCGTGTTCCTTCCTTAATAGCAGCAGCACAACGGTAATCATGTTTGGGACAGTATACCTCACGTTTAACAAATCTAGCAACACCACGCAAATCTTCCAAAATATCAGGCATCATACGAATGAGTTCCTCCTTTGATCTAAATCCATTCTTGACATTATTATACATAGCATTAGCGATGCTCTCAATTCTAAGTTCCGAGTAGGTCTTGGACATCATTCTTTTTTGATACAAAGAGTGTTTGTTTGCTAAAGTATACCATCAATTTTTTTTATAATTTGTGGATTTACAGTACAGTATAACCTCTCTAATAGCGACACTAAATTAACACCATACTTAGTGCTAATTTAAAAATCTATAACTACTATTTACTGTCGCTATTAGTGAGGTTATACGGTAGACTTTTAATTTTAAACACCATAGATAGATAGTTTATATTTTATTGTAATAACTGACACACCACAAAAAAGTAAAAACTGTCAATAATATATAATATGGAAATATTATATGATTCTATCAACAATTTTTGTAGGTTAGTAGATAAATATAAATTTACAAAAATGAAATACTATTTCAAATATGGTGAACAATTTAATATAGCAGTATCAAATCCAGAAAACAATGATATAATATCAAACAGAGATTTGTATAATGGTAATTGTTACTCTATTCTATATGTTAGGCAAAAATATTTACTATATTTATTAAATTGTTCGTATTTTTGTAATAATTCAATATTTAACCGTGAAGCATTTGAACGCTATGTAGGAGTTCAATTAGTAAATTTAATGACCATTAAATCCTTTAAATATATGACAGACTATAATGTTGGAAAAGTAATTTTATTTGGGCTGCCTTGTAATATAAATGTATTTATACTAGATGGTCCATCTTTAGATTTGAATTTGGATATCTTTAGAGAATGTAAGTTAGATTTGGTAAGATATTTAAACACTACACACATTGACCCATATCTATTTCCTAGAACAGCCTTACTACAAATCTATATAAGTGATAACAAACACACACAAAAAATATTAGATGACGCACACAAAATACCCAATGCTGTTTGGATAGAAATATACATAGCGGATGATTAGTGTGAACCATCTATAATTACTACTAACACTACAATATAAAAACTCTATGACTAATGATCTAGATATTCTATAAATACTTCATATACACTGCTGATATGTGGCTAATCAGCTAAATATTCACTATTTAAAAATAGTATTTCTCATTTTATAGACTAATAAGTAGAATATTTATCAAGTAAAAATAGGAAAAAATAATAATTTGGGTAATGGCCAATTTTCGCTTTAAAGCGAATTGGTTAAGTACTTCTAGTGTAAGTGTTTTAATTTTGTTTGTGTGTTTTTAACATTTACAAAAAATTGAAGGTGTATCTTTAATATGAAAAGAATTAAATTAAAATAGAATAGAATGGTTCAAACTCGTAAAATGGCTAAATATGTTGCGGAAGGTGGTAATATTAAGCATTATCATCACACACTATATCGCAATTTCTATATTAAAAAAGACAGTGAAATCTATAGAACTAAGGTTGATAGATTTTACAATGATTTAGAGAATAAATATGTACCTATATTTAAATTTTGTCCAAAAGACGAGGATACTATCAATGTTGATATTATAGATAAAATGTCTGACTTGGCAATAATGTATGAGTTAGATAATATTATAGCTACTCCTAATTTCTATAATTATGTTTCTAGGTATAGAGTATATAATAATAATAATTATGAAAATGATCTCTTAGTATTTAATGCTATACGTTTTGTTACCCGCCTAATTAATAGATATCTTACTAAAGCAGACAATACAGTAAATATATTAGATAAGTTTAAAGCATCTGAAGAGGTTTTAGTTGCTGTGTTAAAATACAAACGCTTTATAACTGGATGTGTAGATTTTAGAGTAAGTTTTATTAAAACCCTACTCTTAAAAATGCTAGAATTAGCATCTACTGGAGGACTTATTATCTCATTTATACTATTTGATGTTTTCTATCCAGATTTAATGGATGATAACTGTTATATGTATGTAAAAACAGATGGACCAACATATACAACCGGAAATAGTATATGTATGCTTGAAAACTTATCTGTTTTTAGACATAGCTACGACAAATTTAGAAGAATTTATGTATAATGCCTATCCAGCGGATACAATATAGTAAATATTTTTATTATTTATAATGTTACGGTAACAAATGATAAAAATGTAATTTAGACTAAATAATATTTCGCATTTTGCGAAATCCGCTGGATAGCCAATAAATTTATATACAAGTGTGGCACAGTACAGCAAACATTTTTATAACGACACACCATTTTAAAAGGAAATCTATAGACTGTTACTGAATTATGGTAATAATATCTGAGATATTTTAGATATTTACATGTCGTTATAGAAAAAGTTGACTGTACAAGTGTGGCACAGTAGAGTTTTTTTGTACCACTTTTAAGTTTGTTATTTAAAGTGGTGTCGACACCAAAATTTATAACAATGTTTTATGGTCTGGGACAAAAAACTCTACTTGCCACATTTGTATGATACCATATTTCTCTAATGGCTATCCAGAGGATTTCACATTTTACAAAATATTTATTTTATACTGGTAAGCAACATAGTGGAATAAATAGAAAAATATGTATTTTCGTTTTATAAATATTCAACTGATTAGCTATTTATTTTATGATAGTGCTTATACCGTAAAATAAATAAACTTACTATCTATTTTACTATATAAATGTTAAACCAAATTAGTTACTAATATAGTAGTGCTAATAATTGCGTTAATATTATTTTACGAAATGGAAATATATATATATATATATATATATATTATTTATACTAAATAAAATATATAATGGCACTATCTATAATTTATGCTTATGAAACAGAATATAATGATATTACTAATATTTTAGTAGATCGTTTACATAGCAAATATACTGAATTTGGTTCTAAAATATTTGATGAAATATATGATCACTATTATTCTAAATATATGTATAAGACAGAAATAGAATATAGTGCTACACATAGTGATCATGATGAGTTATTATGTATTCCAATGTTGAATATATATAAAATGATAGGTCCTGAGTATTGGACTACCGATGCTATCAAAAATTTTGTTAATCATAATATCATAACTAATATTCATGAAATATGCCCAAAAAATATAACACCCGAGGTAGTAATAAAGTTATATGTGAATGAAAATTTATCACAAATTCCAAAAGATTTTTGTACATTGGACGTGTGTAAACAAATATGCGAAATAAACAAGTATAGTCTTGAATTATTTGTAGACTATAACTTTTATGAAGAATTATGTAAGTATTTATTGTTTAATGACTTAGCATATTTGCGCCACATACCACCCCACAAAATGACAGACACATTGTTAAATTATTTAATAGATATAAATAAGTACATGGATTTTGATCCATATGCAGAAAAACTAACAGACAGCATGAAAAAACGGATTATAAATGGAAGAGGTCATATAAGTATTAAATATATAAATGATGTTTTACTTGAAACTATAATTGACATAAATCATAATTATGTATATTCACAACTACTACGTAATTTGGAACGCCTATCAAATCGTACTATATTTAAAAAAATGTTGGAATATAAACCAGAAATTATTTTACATAACTGTGTGGATTTTATAGAAGAAGACGACCTTACTACAAGTATAACAGACGCAATATGCCATAATTTACATACTTTAGAAGATGTTTCTAAATATATGAAATTATTTGATAAATTTGGTACTAAATTAATAACATTAGACAAACGATTAATAGATATATTAGTTAAAATGCCAGAGTGTTTTTATGACAGATTTGATTGTGTAGAATTAATATGGACAATAATAAAAATTGAACCACTTCAATATATACATTGTATTAAATATTTAGATATTGACATGGCAAAATATTTAATTGATATCAATGTTCTAAAAAATTTTTATGGATTAGACGCGAAGGTTCGAACACCTGCTATACAATATGCCCTAGAGAAATCAACTATGAACATAATATATATGCGTAATATATTAACAATAAATGACATTACAGATGATATGGCAGAAAAAATAATGATGGAGAACCCAGATTACTATATATATTTACCTTCAAAATATAGATATAAAGAGCTATTTATTATGAATAGCGGATTTAGAGGAGCTAAAGATAGTATAGATATATCAATACCAATACCAATAGGTGATAATATCTGATACAAAATAATAACAATAACAATAATATAGAAATGCTATAATGGCTAATCAACTTACTATTTATATTGTAAAAATAGTAAGTTATCTATTTATTTTATGGTGTCATTTAATAGTATAAAATAAATAAGAAAAATAGCAAAAAATAATAATTTGATCATTAGCTACTTTTTATCAGATAATAAGCAGAATATTTATCAAATAAAAATAAATATTTATCTATTTATTTGTGGTTTCGCTTGACAGCTTAAAATAAATAGATAAACACGCAAAAGTAATAATTCGGGCAATGCCCACTTTTCGCTTTATAGCGGACAGTATAAAATAAATAGATAAACTTGACACAATTATAATTTGGGTAATGTCCACTTTTTACTTTGTGGCGGATATCTGATAAAAATGTTTGTTCTAAATAAAAACATGTTGGCGTGTGGTGATTGGTATTCTACAATAGGGACATTCCGAAGTTTTCATGGATTTAACACACGCACAACAATATATATGTCCACAATTAAAAACCGTATCTTTTTTGTTTGTCTGGCAGATATCACATTTTAAATCTATGTTATCAGTTACAACAGGTGTCCAGTTTAATTTATTATGCGTTTCAATATCACTTAGAATTAGTGTTAATTTTAGACTATAATCAGTATTATATAGATCATCTGTAGCATTTACTAATTTTATCACATGTTTTATATTTTTATCAGCAAACAAAGCTTCTATTTTTTTGTTAATATGATCTATAGCCATATCACATATATATTTCATGTTGGTCTTTATTATTTTATTTATGTTAGGTAATTGTTTTGCTAGTTCTAGTAATACGTCCGATTTTATATTCACATCAAACTCTTGTGTATCTCCAACCAAATAGAATTTATTCAAATCCATAACAGATTTTGCTTGGTTGTGTAATCTATCGTAAATAAGGTTAGCATACTCCTGTATTTCTAGCTGTTTAACTAATTCTTTATTCACTGCTATCAGTTCTTCAAAAGATTTATCTAAAGAAATATTATCGTCTATTTCATTAGAAAATATAGGTGATATTGGAACATAATGGTATCCTGGTCTATAGCTAAGATATTTATTTGCTATATAGAACGTAAGACCATAAACAGCAACAAGGACAATCATATAATCTAACATAGACATATAATATCCTAATCCTAAGAAACCTAATATTGCTAGTCCTATGTCAGAATTTGCGTATATTTTTTCTCTATATTCTGGTATGTTTATCACTATATATAAAACATAGATTAATGTAATTGGTAATACTGGTAACATATTTAAAATAAATTTGTTTATTAGCACATCTATTACAATAAACAATACTAATAAACGAATGTTTAATTTATTTCCAATATCTTTTATGTTCATTCGTATATTAGTTTAACTATATTTAAATTAATACATTAATACGCAGCTAGTGAGACAGGTTCATATATATTCTTACAAAAATTTGAAAAAATAGTAGTTTTTAAATACGTTTTAAATAATGGATCTAATAAGTATAGGTAATGTCAATAAAAAATCACTATTATTAGTAGAAGCATGTTTAACAGGGAATATCGAAGTATTACATAATACCTATATAAATAACAAAATAATACCACCTTTTGACGCATCAATATTTATAGTTAGTTGTGGAAAAAGTACAACTAATATAGTAACAATATTATTTGATTGGTGGCATGATGAACTAAGTGACGATGATGTCGAGAATGCTCTTTGGGATGCGTGTTCATCAAATAGATTAGATATCCTAGTATTACTCTATAAATGGTGGCCCAATATTACAATAGAACAAATAAATGATAATCTATTTCGTTGGGGGTGTTTGAGTGGTTTCACACAAATTGTGAAAAAATTTATGGAATGGTGTCCACAAATTTCTATAGATGAAATAGAAAATGGCTTTATATCTTCAGCTGAATTCGGTTTTATAGATTTGGTAGAATTGTTGTATAGTAGTTATCAAATAGATTTGTCTGCTAAAAACCACAAAGCATTTAGAATGGCATGTTGTAAAGGTTACATAGATATAGTGGATGTGATATATAGTTATGGAATTGTTCCAAATCAACCATCGGATATTTTTGTTAGTGCATGTAAATTTAATCATATAGAAATAGCAAAAAGATTAAACACATGGTATGGTCCGTTTAATAACATAGTTTATGAAAATGGTTTTAAAAATGTTACTAAACATGGATGTTGTGTGGAAATTATTAGTTATGTGTATAGTTTGGCTGAAAATATATCAGATGAAAATTTTGGAGAAGCACTAATATCATTATGTAAAATAGGTGATATAGCATTTAATAGTATTCAACAGTTATTTATATGGCGGTCACAAATACATACTATTGACCATTGTTTCGTTTTAGCATGTAAATATGGACACATACAAATAGTTGAATATTTATATAATATAAATAAAAATGTTCCACTTAAAATGGGGTTTGAAATGGCCAGTTGTAATAATCAGGTTAAAATAGTGGAAAGATTATTAGATTGGTGGTGTCCAACCATTTCAGATATACAGTCAATTACATATATATCTTATAGTCTAAGTGACTTTATAGATAAGTATATGACTACTAAAAATAATAGAATTATTAAAACTAATGATAGTAATATTTCATGTAGTATTTGTTATGATATACCAAATGAAATTAGTGTTACAGAGTGTAATCACTATTATTGTGAAAAATGTATAAATTATTGGTTGGTTAAAAATAATACATGTCCATATTGTAGATGTAATTTAGAAAGTGTGTTACTAAAGAATACTACACAACCAATATTACATGATAGCCATTAGAAATACAGTAGAAGCCAAGACTACTATTATTAAATACGTTAGTATACAAGTTTAGCATAGTAGACTTTTTAGTTCTTTATATAAAATGGTGTTTACACCAAAAATTATAATAATATTTTATGGTTTGTAACAAAAAAGTCTACTTGACAACTTGTATAAAATTCTTTTAATGTCCACTGATCATTATAGGAAATGATATATACAAAATTAAATATTTTTTCCTAGATTATTTTCTGGCATTTTACAAAATCTTTTAGATTATCAATTCATCATATCTTACCAGCATATTTAACTAATATTATATAACTTTGTACTAAATTCAACAATTCTGGCTTATCACACCACCACTCTTCTTCTATGGTTTGTAAATTATATTGACACAACCCATCATTTAATATTTCATTTAGAAAATCCAGCTTATATTTATCTCTCCTATATTTTAAACAACTACAACAATCATAAATATATTTAATTATTGGTATACCATTCAAAGAATAAATACCAGATATTATAAGCAAATTTTTAAATATATTGTCACGAAATTCATATTTTACTATAAGCTTGTCATCTATAATATCTGGAAACCATTTACTTAAAATTTCAATATGTTTAATGTTATTAGGACGATACCAATCTAATTCAACTTCATATATAGGTTTTCTATTTATAGTATAGTGATACATGTCATAAATAGTAGATAAACTGCTACTATTTAATTTCAATAATTGATTTAGATTATTTATTATCCAAGTTTCTTTATCAACTATTTTGGCAAATAATAATTTTAAATATTTATTATGATTATTATCATAAAATATACTTGGTGAAATTATGTAGTTTGTCAGAACTTTATCATAATTTAGGTTCCAATTGTTAATTATATAACATACTACACTAGTTGCTCTATACTTGAGAGCAACTAATAACCCACTTTCAACATCTTTACACTTCCCAGAGATTTTTTTACAAGCTAATAAATGTTTAGCAGTTCTTATGACATTCAGACGACAACTATCCAAAAAGGATGGTGTTTTTACATGCAATGTTAGTAAGTTATACATATTACGTGACACACAAGTGGATATTACTCTATCATAAAATGTTTGTGATAGTGGATACATTTTGAGTATAGTATCTACAAACTCAATACTGTTTAGTGCTATTACTTTCTCTAAACCATTTTCTATAATTTTATTTGATAGAACTTTTTCACTATCATTAACCTCAAATATTGTGCTTAAATATTCCATATTTTGATTATCACATGCCATGTAATATTGTTCATGTAATGGTATGTTATCTATATATGTTATATAAAACATTGTCTATAATAATATGGTTAGCATATTAAAATTTTATATTTTAACTATATTTTATGTTATACAAGT
>Ga0315902_10007484_pt1 | contig 14896 bp, 8 predicted proteins | sample LakEriMetagenome_9_FD_203523 | JGI IMG/M metagenome (GOLD analysis project Ga0315902, IMG submission 203523) | Freshwater fungal communities from buoy surface, Lake Erie, Ohio, United States - Buoy 12 MA117 | ecosystem: Environmental > Aquatic > Freshwater > Lake > Lake biofilm | place: USA... | reverse complement strand
TGCGCCTAACTGAATGACATCGCCATACACCGCATAAATATCTGGAACAGTCTGAATAAATGGGTTTGGGAATAAAATAACTGTTACTTGAGCTGTGTCGATACAACCAGTTTCATCCGTTCCGATAACGAAATAGGTGGTAGACGAACTCGGACTTGCAACAACCTGACTACCATTGGTCGAAGACAAGCCCATCTGTGGAAACCATTGGTAAGAAATTCCGCCATCAGCCCAAATAACGGCTGATTCACCCGGACAAATCGTGGTGTCATTTCCAGCAATAATTTCCGGGAATATTACATCTATATGCACACTGTCTTGAGTAGTTCCACATGCATTTGTGAAATCACAATAATAAGTGAAATCGTTATCAGGTGATACAACCACGACTGTACCAAACAAGGTGTCAATCGCATAATTGGGAGACCACGCATAGCTACTTGCACCGGAAACTTGCACTTGCACACTGGATTCAGCACACATTGGAAGGGTATCGGGGATCACTGGAACAGGAGGGTTGAAATACACGTCGATAGCAACGTTTTCAGTAGCCGTGCACCCATCTGCAGTAGTAATCTGAACCGAATAAGTGGTGTTCGCTGTTGGCGTGGCAATCGGGTTGGCACTGGTGGGATTGCTTAAGCCTGTCGCGGGCGTCCATTGGTACGAAACACCACCCGAAGCCTGAATATCAACACTTTCCCCGATGCAAATAGACGTATCTTCACTTGCGCTTGTATTGACATCAAAGACTTGAACGGTGATTTGTAGCGTATCTGCGCCACATGAATCGGAAACAATTACCGTAAACGTTGTGGTGGCATTTAAGGTCGCCACCGGTTCAGGGATAGTCGCATTATTCAATAAATTTGCCGGACTCCAAAGGTAATTCGATCCACCGTATGCTTCCAGCTGGATGGTTTCGCCCGGACAGATGGCATTCGGGGGCTGAACCACTCCGCCTTGAAAATCTCCAATTTGTACATTGAATTCTACTGAATCAGGTGTGTAACATCCCGCTGAATCCGAAACTACAAGGGTAACCGTATAATTACCCGGACCTGGATAAACGTGGGAAGGATTCACCGCAGTTGATGTAGAATTATCGCCAAAATCCCAGAAAAACGAATTGCCATTGGAACTGTTATTATTGAAAATAACCGGATTTGGCAAACATACGATGGTTTGAGGTGCTGCTACAATGGCGTCAATTTGACTTAATTCAAATTTGAATGCTGCGAGGTTGCAATTAAAGCTGTTGTTCGTTTGGGACCAAACTCCCGGTGTGGAGGTAAATCCAAAATCCTGACCTCCACATGCACCACATACCGCATGGTAAATTCTCCCGGACTTGTCGAAACGGGAGGTGCCTCCATCCACGTGATTGAATGAACTGTTTGAACCGCCAAAGTAAGTGCCATACTGAAGCGCTGTTGCATTCGGTTCAAGCACAGCGATGTAAAAATTAGACCCGTTGGTGTTCAATTGGTAAGCATCAGGAGTTACAGGAAATCCATTGGAAGTACTAAAAAATGCTTGATTGCTATAGGACGAGTTAATGGTACCCCCCCAACCTGAAATATAAATTTCATAGCATTCGGACACCAGAAAAGCGGTAGGGGATATTTCAGGATGCCCGGTTCCTGCGCCAATCATCGTTGACCATAAGATATTGGTGAGGCCATTGTTGTATTTTCGTATGAACTGTCCTGAATTTGGATTTCCATAGACACCTGGGGAGATTGGCCATGAACTTTCCGACTGACCATATACATACACTTCATCGTTGTTATCCAACTGCACGAAATACGCCTGATCGTATTCGTTCAGTCCCATGAACGTACCTGCAAGAAAATTGGCTGTATTTCCAGCAATTTTTAACAGGTACCCATCGGCTACTCCCCCGTTAAATGTGAGGTCATTGCCCGAATTTACAGGCAGTGAGCCCGAATCAGTTCCTCCCGCAACTAACACATTTCCGTTACTCGCAACCTGAAGTGAATTGCCACTTTCTGATCCCGTTCCTCCAAAATAAGTTGACCATGACATCGCGGTCAATGCAGCATTCATTTTAAATATCACCGCATCCTGTGCGCCATTTAGAAATCCTTGCCCTGGACCAAGCGTAGGAAAATTGGACGAACGGGTGGTACTGCTCACATATACAAATCCATCTTTAGCAATAATTTCTCCCCGGAACGAGTCGCCATAATTGTAGTTCAAATTACCAATATTGATGCCGTCTGTGCTTGTTCCTCCTACAAACGTAGATCCTACCAAAGCACTTCCAGCCACATTAAAGCGGCTTACAAATAAATCAGCCCCGTTATAACCCAATTCATTTTCAGCTACCACCGGACCTCCATTGAAACTCACATCAAAGCAACCACCTACTGTTGGAAAATCAGCAGAACCAGTAACACCAAAAACGTACAAATTATTGTTTTCATCCGTGACTAAACTATGGGGTGCCTCATTGCCATTCCCGCCGAGGTACGTAGAAAAAATAAGGTTGGTACCTGTGGCATTGAACTTCGAAATCGCCGCATCGAAACCGTTCATGGAATAAGTAGCTGTTCCTTGTGTATAGGTATAATTGTATCCTCCGTTGAAAGTCAGATCAAAGGACCCTGTGACGGTAGGGTAAGTTCCACCTCCTGCAAAAACAATCCCGCCCGCGTACAAGTTTCCTTGTAAATCAGGGGTGGCTGTCATGCCCCAGTTATCCGCAGTGGCTCCGGTAAAAGAAGAAAAGACCAAGGAAGGGTCTATTACGAGTAAAGCATGCTCATCATACCCCTCGGGAAAATGATACGAAATGGCATTGTCGTTCAATGTAAACGTTACAGGAACTTTTGTCTTTCTTCCGTCTTTTTCTGTCCAAGCAATGGGTGCTTTTTCGATGATTTCGCCAAAACGCGTTACAATGTGCAAGTCACCATCCTGCAAGAATACGCGATCGCTCCCGTTGATTTGGTAATCGATTGCTTGAGGATTGGATCCAGGCCGGACTAAGAAGGAATATTTAAATTCATTCATTCCGCCCTCCAGTAACATATCGATTCCCGGATAAAAATCATGGAATGTGGTACTTTTCACGCTGTGTATTGCAGATCTCCATTTCGCAGGATCTTTTCCGAGGTAGTAATTTCGGTAATGTGGACTTGCTTGTCCTTCGGATTTCTTTCCGGAAAACTGGGCACCTTTGAAATGTGCTTTGATTACCTGGCAAGCCAATCCATGGTCGTGCTCTTGGCCTTTTTCGTGTTTGTGGGAGTTAGCGTCATGTAAAAGGTAAGTAAACCCAGCTGAATCGATGTAAAGATAGCCGTTGCTCAAATCGACTGTATACTGAATCGGCTTCTCCCATTGTCCTAGATTGGGATGCATCCATACCTGCTGCCCCCAGAAACTTCCGAACGCACAAATAAACGCAAAACTGGCTACAAAACGCTTCATTATGAAACCCTAAATTAGGTAAATTTTGGTCAATCAACGCGGAGTTGATACCCTTGTTGAATTAGTTCAAATACCTCAACCCTTCTACAAAACACGAAAAAAAGCGAATGGTTGCCTTTTCGTCAGGTTAAATTGAGATTTATTCCCAATAAATCAACGTACAAATGCAACAAGAATACCATTGAAATAAATTCAGGTTCGATAAAAACCTTAGTTTTGCACTGAAAATTCCAACCCACAAAATGAGCGATGCCATCCAGCACGAGTGCGGAATTGCACTTTTGAGATTAAAAAAAGAGTTAGGTTACTACCTTGAAAAATATGGCACGCCCTTCTACGGGTTGAATAAGCTCCATCTGCTCATGGAGAAGCAGCACAACCGGGGTCAAGACGGCGCCGGAGTGGCAAATATAAAGTTGAATATGCAGCCCGGTGAACGCTATATTTCTCGTTACCGCTCCATTGATAGTAAACCCATTCAAGACATTTTTAATTACATCAATCAGCGGTTTGAGCGTATATCAGAAGAAAATCCGGCCTTGCTCAAGGATGTGGATTACCTAAAGAAACATGCGGGTTTTACTGGGGAGCTGTTCTTGGGTCATCTCCGCTATGGTACTTTTGGGCGAAATTCCATTGAAAGTTGCCACCCTTTTCTTCGTCAAAATAACTGGATTACCCGAAATTTAGTTGTGGCGGGAAATTTCAACCTGACCAATGTGGATGAATTGTTTGAGGTGCTGTTAAAAATTGGTCAGCATCCCAAAGAAAAATCAGATACGGTTACGGTCATGGAAAAAATCGGGCATTTTCTAGATGTCGAAAACGAAGAACTTTACCGTGAATTGAAAAAAACCGGTCTCCCAAATCCAGCTATTTACAAGCAAATAGAGGAAATGCTCAATATTGAGCGGATACTGAAAAAAGCCTCCGAAGATTGGGATGGCGGCTATGCAATGGCAGGATTGCTCGGGCATGGGGATGCTTTTGTGCTGCGAGATCCCTCCGGAATCCGTCCGGCGTTTTGGTACGAGGACGATGAAATTTGCGTCGTGGCTTCTGAACGTCCTGTTATTCAAACGGCATTCAACTTGAAAGTAGAGGAAATCCGAGAACTGCAACCTGGACATGCCTTGGTGATACGTAAAAGCGGTCGGGTAAATGAAGTTCTTATCAACGAACCCAAAACGCCCCTTAAATGCTCCTTTGAACGGATCTATTTTTCCCGCGGCAACGATGCCGACATTTACAACGAACGTAAACAGCTTGGACGCAACATTGTCCCGCTGGTATTGGAATCGATTAATCACGACTTGAAAAACACGGTATTTTCGTTCATTCCTAATACCGCGGAAGTTTCTTTTTATGGCATGATGAAAGGATTAGAAGACTACCTCAATGCCCGTAAATTCGATGACATTAAAGCCCTTGGAAAGGAAATTACAGACGAGCAACTCCAAGAAATCCTGAACCAACGAGCCCGAATTGAAAAAATCGCCATTAAAGACGCAAAACTAAGAACCTTCATTACCCAAGATGAAACGCGCGACGATTTGGTCTCCCATGTGTATGACATCACATACGGAAGCATTCAACGGCAAGCGGACAACCTCGTGATGATTGACGATTCGATTGTAAGGGGCACAACACTTAAACAAAGTATTTTAAAAATCCTCGACCGCCTTGGTCCAAAAAAAATCATTGTGGTTTCATCTGCACCTCAAATTCGCTATCCTGATTGCTACGGCATAGATATGGCGAAGATGGGTGATTTTATTGCATTCGAAGCCGCGATATCCCTTTTAAAAGAGCGGCAAATGGGCCATGTAATCGAGGAGGTTTACCGCAAATGTGCGGAACAAACTACCTTGCCCAAAGAACAAGTTAAAAACTATGTGAAGGAAATTTATGCACCTTTCACCGCTAACGAAATTTCCAACAAAATTGCCGAGTTATTGACTCCCAAAGGATTAAGAGCGGAAGTCGAAATTACCTACCAAACCATCGAAAACCTGCATCGCTCATGCCCTGAACATTTGGGCGATTGGTATTTCACTGGCAATTACCCAACACCCGGAGGAAACAAAGTGGTTAACCGTGCGTTTATGAACTGGATGGAGGGAATCAATCAACGCGCCTATTAACACATGAAAAAGCAATCGGTCATACTGTTTTATGTGCTGGTTGTTTATATCATTCTCCAATTCAGTTGGTGGGGTTATCACCTCATCGAATTAACGGAAGAACTCAAACAAAACCCGAATGAAACCGCAAAAAGAGTCGTCATGATCATTGGCGAAGGCTTGGTGTTTTTCGTGATATTGTTATTAGGAATCTGGCGGGTTCGCGTAGCCTTTCGAAAAGAATTGAGGTTGTCACAACAGCAAAACAACTTCCTGCTTTCTGTAACGCATGAACTAAAAACACCACTTACCTCCAACAAATTATACCTACAAACATTGATCAAGCATCAGCTCAGCGAGGAAAAAAGACACGAACTTATCACTCAAGCCATTCTCGAAAACGAACGGCTCGAAAAAATGATCGATAATATTTTAAATGCATCGAGGATAGAGAGCAATGCCATTAAGGCCATTAAGTCAGAAACCAATGTTTCTGCATTGATCGAAAAACGCTGTCAACACACCCAGTCAATGAACCCAAAGGTGCACCTTTCAACAACGATTCCGAATGGCATTTCTGCTCGCGTTGATCCTTTTTTTGTGGAAACGATTGTAGGAAACTTATTGGAAAATGCGGTCAAATATGCTGGGGAAACGGCCAACATAGAAGTCGAATTGACCGAAGAGAACCACCAGCTTTTTCTTCACGTACGAGACGATGGACCAGGCGTTGCTGAAGAGGATGCAAAACGTATTTTCTCCAAATTCTACCGCTCGGGAAACGAGGAAACGCGCTCAAAAAAAGGTACCGGACTAGGGTTGTTCATCGCGTCAGAAATGGCAAGAATACATGGCGGAAAGCTATCGTTTCAACATAAAGTACCTAAAGGCACGGCATTTAACTTAACATTACCAAATGAATAAAAAAGTTGGACTTATCATCCTTGACGGATGGGGAATTGGCGATAAAAGCGCGTCTGATGCCATTTTTAATGCCGCTACCCCTTTCATGGATTCCTTGTGGGAACAATTTCCGCATGCCTCCTTAACCACCTTTGGTGAAGCCGTGGGTTTACCAGAGGGACAAATGGGGAATTCAGAGGTAGGACACCTAAACATCGGCGCAGGAAGAATCGTATACCAAGAATTAACCCGAATTAACAAAAGCATACGAGAAGGTGATTTTTTTCAAAACTCACAGCTGAATGCGGCCATGAGTAAAGCCCTTGAGGGACACAAAAAACTACACCTAATGGGACTTGTATCTGACGGAGGCGTGCATTCTTCGCAGGAACATCTTCATGCTTTATTGGACATGGCGTATCAGCATGGGCTAACTGAGGTCTACGTTCATGCCTTTACAGACGGACGAGATTGCGATCCAAAAAGTGGAGCGGGACAGTTGTCAAAGTTACAGGAACACATGCAACACAGCACGGGTCAAATTGCCAGCGTCATCGGACGCTACTATGCCATGGACAGGGACAACCGCTGGGAACGGGTTAAAAAAGCATACGATTTACTTGTGCACGGAATTGGTGAACCGGCAACGAATGTAGCGGATGTAATGACCCATTCTTACAAAGATGGAATTACAGATGAGTTCATAGCACCTCATGTGGTTGTCAAAAACAACCGCCCAATTGGACTGATTGAAGAGGGAGATGTCGTAATCTCCTTTAATTTCAGAACAGACCGCCCCAGAGAAATTACACAGGCCCTCACTCAACGGGCTTTTCCGGAATATGGAATGCAACCACTTAACCTTGCGTATTACTGCATGACGAATTACGATTCCACCTTTCAAAATATCGAAGTTGTCTTTGAAAAAGACCTGCTAAAAAACACCTTGGGTGAAGTTATTTCGTCAAATGGGCTTCATCAGGTGCGTATTGCGGAAACAGAAAAATACCCACATGTCACTTTCTTTTTCAGCGGTGGGCGAGAACGACCTTTTGAAGGAGAAAAAAGAATACTGATTAATTCGCCGAAAGTAGCTACGTACGACCTTCAGCCGGAAATGAGTGCTCCGGAAGTGATGGAGGCCATGGTAAAGGAGATCAACGACCATGCACCGGATTTCTTTTGCCTTAATTTTGCCAACCCCGACATGGTTGGGCATACAGGCGTATATTCCGCTATTCAGAAAGCAGTCGAAACGGTGGACAACTGCCTCCGTAAACTAGTAGACTCCGCACAAAAGAAAGGCTACGAGGTATTAATCATCGCCGATCATGGAAATGCAGATATGGCTACAAACGAGGATGGCACACCCAATACGGCCCATTCGTTAAACCCGGTACCTGTTATTCTTGTTACAACGGATGAAAACATCGTCTTAACCGATGGTAAGCTGTGCGATGTGGCACCAACAATCTTGAACAGAATTGGACTGAATATACCAAAGGAAATGGAAGGTAAATCACTGTTGTAGCCCCTCCCTTCCTACTCCACAAAAAACGACTTCAACTCCTGAATACGTATACTGGTTGAAGCCATACTTACAGCATAACAGGTTTCCTGAAGCTTATAATCGACCTCAAAACTCACTTCTGAGTGGTCGTTAAACGAAATACGCATATCCTTTAATTTGAAGGAAGGATAAGATTTGATTGCCTTGAAACAGATTGGTTCATCCTGTTGCAATGTCTTGAAATCCTCCTCCAGCCGCTGATTCAGCATGGCCTCTAGTTCGCTGACTTTCTCTGGCCTGAATAACTCTTTGGAATCAATGGTTAACAATGAATCCCTTTGAACAATGAAAAGCTGAGTTTGCCAATTGTATTGGCCCTTGGAGTCTTGGTTTCCAATCTCAATAACTTTGTACTTCCGCCACAAACAGGTATTCACCAACTGATCTTTTTTACCTTTTTCTTCCACTACCTCTTCTTTGCAAGAAACAATGGGGTAAGCAAGCACGTTGATGGTGTCACGCAAACCTGAAATGATCGTCAGCAATGAATCTTGCGACTTTTGTACTTTATGTTGCTCTTCAAACAATAAAGTCTTCACATTGGTGACTTCCCTTTTTAAGAAGTTTATTTTGTCGATGGCATACATTCTTGCACCGTTTAAACTGTCGTTCAGTCGCAATAAACTATCGTTTTGAAATTGTAAACGTTCAATGCGAAGCGCTTTGTTATTGGGAAACCATTTGTTGTAGGTTGCCCTGAAAGAACTTTGACCATAAACGGAACAAAAAAGAGCAAGCCCGAAAACTAGAAAGACAAAGCGCATCTCATTTTTTTTACAAAAATAAGGTCTTTCATTGGATAAGCGCCCCGTAATGGCTTTCTTATTGAAAGAGACGCAAGATATAAGGAACCAAAATAACCAACCCAACTACAATTGCGGCGACGCCTGCCAACAATACTGCAGCTGCCCCAAGGTCCTTAATGACCTTGACCTTCGGATCAAAGTCTTTGGTGTGCATGTTGCAAATCTTTTCGATGGCTGTATTGGCAGCCTCCATAGACAACACCATCCCAAACATCAAGACAAGCAAGCAGAATTTTACTGCCGACACATGTAAATAAAGAGCAAGACTCAGAACTACCAACGCAATACCAGTGTGAATTCGAGCATTTCGCTCGCTTTTGAAAAGCGCAACTACACCTTCCATCGCAAAACCAACACTTTTCACAAATATGCGCATCTGCTACAATTTCATCAATTTTCCGGTCCCAAATTCAGCCCCATCAACAGTGATAACATACCAATAATTACCCGGTTGAAGAAGTGAAACATCGATCATTTCGGCATGCTCTCCTCTTTTTTTCAATCCGCATGCCTTTTCCAGTAACATTCTGCCATTCAAGTCATGTACTTTTATTTCTACTTGTCGTGTATCAAACAAGGTATAACCAACATACACCGCCTCATCGAAAGGATTTGGCCATGCCGCGTGATAAACCGGTTCTTGGAATGGTTCATCCAAAGACGCATCACAAATTCCGGGAAGGTTTTGATCAATCCAAGCTGCACGTTGCTGGATGTACGTTTTCAAATAGTTCACCTCTTCCTGGTAAGTATTACCTACAAAGTAATTCCAATTCACATAGGTTCCGATAATCGGCCAGCGTTGAAAATTGCGTATACGTGACTCATCTAGGTAAGACGCCATGGAATCAATAAATTGGTGAATGGAATCGGTATGCAACGGTCCTTGACGGAGGGTTTCCCATCGGCACTTAAGACCGTTTCTGTAACTTGGCGCTTGCAACAATTTTTCCCACCAAAAAGGAATGGCAGATGAAAAATCACAGATTTCATCGAAATTGTATTGCCAACCTGTCGTAAGATAAGCGTCACAATAATCGGCATTTCCATAAGACAAATTAAAATCCCACATGGGACCTGCAAACAACTTTCCATTCCATGCCCCTCCTGCTTTGTGCTTGTGCATGAACGAACTTGACCTGTACCCATCAACAGTTCGACCTAATTCTTGCATTATGAAAAAATCATAGAAAGATGTCGCATCGATATACTGCTGATAACCGAGCTGCGGATCACCAAGATCGGGTCCCCAAACAGTATTTTCAAAATCGCTTAAAAAATCCTGCATGTAAGACGCTTGTATCGGATTTAATTCATCGTATTCCGGATCATGAAATTGAAAGACCACCTCGTTGTTAAAATTGGAAGGCCATGAATACCCAACCTCCCCGGTCAATTTATCAACTTTTACAATATAACCACCAGTTAAGGAGTCACCCGCCAAATCATCCGCATCCAATTGGGCTACATCCACTCGATTGTTATCACGCTTTACCCGCTCCAATAAGATATACACCCCTCTGTAATTGCCATCGATGACCAATTCACAGTAACGCCAATTGGATGCATAATTTCCCATCTTGCGAGAAAGGTCGTACGTCAACACATCCCGAATCATGGTTTTATCCGGATAGGGCCCATACAAAATCCAGTCGTTTTCAATGGGTAAACCCAAAAGAGAAACATTGTTATTTAGACCGAATAAATCCTGCGTTTCAAAACCATAGCTTTTCTTTGGATATTGTTGTGAGGTCGATCCTCGGACTTCAATCGCAATTTTACCATTGTAATTGTTGTAGGGATTAACTAGGTAGTTCCTATTTCCGGGACCGTTGTCAATGACGCCCATGTCACATACGATTCGAGCAACATCATTAATCGTTTGTCCTGCAGGCTGTTGAATAACAACGATAGGTAGATTGGAATCGGTAAAGGTAACCTGTGCGTGAAGGTTGATTGCTACCTTGAAGCAAGTCAAGGTGAGCACAAATAGATTTAATGTTTTTTTCACAATTCGTTAATGCTTAGCGTGAATTTACAAAAAAATGTGAATTAGGCACCGAAAGAGCCACGGGCTTGGATTAAAGTGCGTACTTTTGCACTTCGTTCATTGCATAAACTTATGAAGAAAGGTGGAGGGACAGGCCCTGTGAAACCTTGGCAACCTTCCATATTGGAAAAGGTGCCAAATCCGATTCCAACCAATGGGAAAAGATAAGTTAGCCGTTTGTTCTGGTCCTTGATTCATAGTGTAAAATAAACTACATGAAACACATTGAAGACATTCTGACCGAACGCATCCTTGTTTTGGACGGTGCCATGGGAACGATGATCCAACGGTATCAGCTTGAAGAACAAGATTTTAGAGGAGATCGGTTTGTTGACCATCCCTTGCCACTTAAAGGAAACAACGACCTTCTTTCCCTAACGCGTCCAGAAATAATCAAAGCGATTCACTGCGAATACTTTGAGGCAGGTGCCGACATTATCGAAACCAATACATTTTCGGGAACAAGCATTGCTCAGGCCGATTATGCCTTAGAAAAAGCGGTATACGACATCAATTTTTTTAGTGCCCAACTAGCACGAGAGGCCGCACGTGAATTCACAGCTAAAACTCCTGAAAAGCCCAGATTCGTTGCCGGATCGATTGGGCCTACGAACCGTACCGCGTCCATTTCTCCGGATGTGAACGATCCGGGATACAGGGCAGTAACCTTTGATGATCTGGTAACAGCATACAAAGAACAAGTAATGGCATTGATGGATGGTGGAGTGGACATTCTATTGGTGGAAACCGTTTTCGATACCTTGAATGCAAAAGCAGCCCTTTTTGCGATTGACGAGGTCTTTCATGAACGAAATACCCAGCTTCCGATCATGGTTTCCGGCACAATAACCGATCAGAGTGGGCGTACCTTGACCGGACAGACGGCAGACGCTTTTCTAATTTCATTAGCGCATATGCCCCTTTTGACCATTGGCTTGAACTGCGCCCTTGGTGCCTCTATGATGCGTCCTTATTTAAAAATCCTGCACCAGTTGGCTCCGTTCGGTGTAAGTGCACATCCGAATGCTGGACTTCCGAACGAATTTGGTCAATACGACGAAACACCAGAATTAATGGCAGAACAAATCAAGTCCTTTCTTGAGGAAGGATTAATTAATATCATTGGCGGTTGCTGCGGAACCACCCCAGAACACATCAAGGCCATTGCCGTATTGGCGCAAAAATACAAACCCAGAACTTTTCAACCAACAACGATTTGACCATGGAAACGGAAGGCAATAAACCCACACTCGTATTATCCGGATTAGAGCCCCTTTTTGTAACGAAAGAAAGCAACTTCGTAAATGTTGGTGAGCGCACAAATGTTACGGGTTCCAAAGCATTTCTAAGAATGATTAATGAGGGCGATTTTGAATCTGCCTTAAGTGTCGCCCGAGAACAAGTGGAGGGCGGCGCTCAGATCATTGACATCAACATGGACGAAGGAATGATTGACGGCAAGGCTGCCATGGTTCGTTTCTTGAACCTGATCGCCGCAGAACCCGATATCGCCCGGGTACCCATTATGATCGATAGTTCGAAATGGGAAATAATCGAAGCAGGTCTGAAATGCTTGCAAGGAAAAGGAGTAGTTAATTCCATATCGCTCAAAGAAGGCGAAGCTTCGTTCATAGAACAAGCGAGAAAAATCAAGCGATACGGTGCAGCCGTAATCGTGATGGCCTTCGATGAACAAGGGCAAGCCGATAGCTATGAGCGACGTGTCGAAATTTGCAAGCGTTCCTATGACCTTCTAACCAAAGTGGTCAAATTCCCAGCAAACGACATCATTTTCGATCCGAATATTTTTCCGGTTGCCACTGGAATGGCCGAACATAATAATAATGCTGTAGACTTTTTCCAAGCAACCAAATGGATACGTACGCACCTTCCGGGGGCACATGTAAGTGGAGGCGTATCCAATGTTTCCTTTTCCTTTCGCGGAAACAACAAAGTACGAGAAGCTATGCACGCCGCATTCTTGTACCATGCCATACAATATGGTATGGACATGGGAATTGTTAATCCAACGATGCTAGAAGTGTATGACGACATCGACAAAACGCTCTTGGAATACGTAGAAGATGTCCTTCTCAATCGAAGAGAAGATGCCACCGAACGTTTGTTGGAATACGCAGAGACCATCAAAGGCGAAGGTAAAAAGAGAGAAGTCGATCTATCCTGGCGGGAGGCACACGTAGAAAAAAGACTAGAACATGCGCTGATTAAAGGTATTCTGGATTTTATCGACACCGATGTGGAAGAATGCCGAAAAACATTCGAACGGCCAATCGAAGTAATTGAAGGCCCGCTTATGAATGGGATGAATGTAGTCGGCGACTTGTTTGGAAGCGGTAAAATGTTCTTGCCGCAGGTAGTGAAATCAGCACGCGTAATGAAAAAAGCAGTCGCTTACCTGCTCCCTTACATAGAAGCTGAATCGGACGGCAAGCAGCAAGCAGCCGGACGTATTCTCATGGCCACCGTAAAAGGAGATGTCCACGACATCGGAAAAAACATTGTCGGAGTAGTACTCGGTTGCAACAACTATGAAATCATCGACCTTGGTGTAATGGTACCCTACGAAAAAATCATCGCAAAGGCCATCGAGGAACGGGTAGATATTGTTGGTTTGAGTGGCCTAATTACCCCTTCTCTAGATGAAATGGTAACGGTTGCGAAAGAAATGGAACGCGCGGGACTAACCATTCCGTTATTGATTGGTGGAGCAACAACATCAAGGGTACATACCGCCGTAAAAATTGAAGAACATTATCCCAGCGGAACAACAGTACACGTCCAAGATGCTTCTCGGGCGGTTACGGTTGCAGAATCCTTGTTAGGACCAAAAAAACCTGATTTTGTTAGTACACTGAAAAAAGACTACGAACGCCTGAAGGAGCACCATGAAAAACACCGTTCTGCAAAAAAACTAAGATCATTAGAAAACGCAAGGAAAAGAAAACTAATTATTGACTGGGATGTCGCGCCTCCCGTTGCACCAAAACAACCGGGGGTTCATGTATTTCAAAAATTAGATCTAACTACCCTAAAAAAGTACATCGATTGGACGCCTTTTTTTCAGACATGGGAATTGCATGGAAAATACCCGAACATCCTACACGATGAAGTAGTTGGTGAAGCAGCAAGCAAACTTTTTCAAGATGCTGCAAACATGCTGGATAGGATTATCAAAGAGCAATGGCTCACTGCAAACGCCGTGGCTGGATTGTTCCCTGCAAACAGCGATGGTGACGATATTCTTGTTTTTAAAGACGAAAACCGCACCGAAGTGATTCATACCATCCATACCCTTAGGCAACAAACCGAAAAAACGGAAGGTCAACCGAATATGGCACTTTCCGATTTTATTGCGCCAATATCAAGTGGAAAAGCCGATTATGTAGGAGCTTTTGTTGTAACCACCGGCGTCGGTATGGAAGATCGCATTGCTGCATTTGAAAGCGATCACGACGACTACAACGCCATTCTACTCAAAGCGCTAGCGGACCGACTAGCTGAGGCCTTTGCTGAATTCATGCACGAAAAGGTACGAAAAGAACTTTGGGCCTATTCACCTGATGAAGCATTGTCTAACGAAGAATTAATAAAGGAGTCGTATAAAGGCATAAGACCAGCACCTGGTTATCCTGCTTGCCCAGATCACACGGAAAAAATTGGTCTTTTTAGCTTGTTGGAAGCAACCAAACATACCGATGTTACACTAACAGACAACCTAGCGATGTATCCCGCTGCATCGGTATCTGGATGGTATTTCGCACATCCTCAAGCAAAGTACTTCGGACTTGGTAAAATCTCAGAAGAACAGGTAAAGGACCTCGCACAGCGGAAAGGAGAAGCGGACGAAACCATGATGAAATGGCTTTCAAGCGTGATACATTAATTCAAAATCAGCGTTTATTAAAGCATAAAAGGCGATCCAAAGACCGCCTTTTATGTTAAACCTAACCTAACCACTATTCAC
>Ga0315902_10007480_pt1 | contig 14899 bp, 16 predicted proteins | sample LakEriMetagenome_9_FD_203523 | JGI IMG/M metagenome (GOLD analysis project Ga0315902, IMG submission 203523) | Freshwater fungal communities from buoy surface, Lake Erie, Ohio, United States - Buoy 12 MA117 | ecosystem: Environmental > Aquatic > Freshwater > Lake > Lake biofilm | place: USA... | reverse complement strand
CACCATATCCACCAGGAATTCCGCTTCTCATCCCTGGCGAGCGTTTTAATAAAATTATTGTGGATTATTTAAAATTTGCACGAGATTTTAATGAAAAATTCCCAGGATTTGAAACAGATAATCATGGATTAGTAAAACAAAAGATTGATGGTAAGGCGCACTATTATGTAGATTGCGTATCTATTTAATATTTTTTTGGTAACTTACAAAAGAAAATTCAAGTCCATCATTTGCAATATGATCTTCTCTTGAAGTTTCAATCCATATTGATTTATTGATTTCAGGAAAAAATGCATCCCCCGAAAAGCTTTTCTTAATTTCTGTAATATATAAATAATCGACAAAATTTAAGGCTTGTTCGTATATATTTGAACCCCCTATTACAAACACTTCATCATCATGTTTCGAAATTGAAAAAGCATCTTCAATGCTATGCACAATTTCTGCACCTTCGCATGAAGTTTCTGTATTTCGGCTAATCACAATATTTCTTCTGTTGGGGAGCGCTCGACCAATAGACTCATAAGTTTTTCGACCCATAATAATGGTATGTCCTGTCGTTAAAAATTTGAAATGCTTTAGATCTTCGCTAAGATGCCATGGCAGCGTATTGTTCACACCAATGACACGGTTAGAACTCATGGCAACAATAATAGATAGTTTAGACACTAGACTGCAACAGGCGCTTTAATAGCAGGGTGTGGATCGTAATTTTCTAAAACAAAATCTTCGAATTTAAAGTCAAAAATGCTTTTAACTTCAGGATTAATTTTCATATGAGGTAATGTTTTAGGTGCTCGAGACAGCTGCTCGTTGACTTGCTCCATATGATTAGAATAGATATGTGCATCACCTAATGTGTGAACAAAATCACCAGGCTCTAATGAGCATACTTGAGCTACCATCATAGTAAGAAGCGCATAAGATGCTATATTAAATGGGACACCTAAAAAAATATCTGCACTTCTTTGGTAAAGCTGACAAGACAATTTGCCATTCGAAACATAAAATTGAAAGAATGCATGACAAGGCGGTAACTTCATCTTTGAAATTTCTGAAACATTCCAAGCCGAAACAATTAATCTTCTTGAGTCTGGATTTTTTTTGATTGACTCTATCAAATCAGTAATCTGATCTATATGTTTTCCATCAGCAGTAGGCCAACTTCTCCACTGATAACCATATACCGGACCTAAGTCACCATTCTCATCAGCCCATTCATCCCAGATACTTACATCATTATCTTTTAAGTACTTAATATTTGTGCTGCCACTTAAAAACCATAAAAGCTCATGAATAATAGACTTTAAATGTACTTTTTTAGTAGTAACCAAAGGAAAGCCTTGAGATAGGTCATATCGCATTTGATAACCGAACACCGAAATAGTCCCTGTACCTGTTCGATCATGCTTAATATCACCATGGTTTTTAACATGATTCAGTAAATCTAAATATTGCTTCATGATCTTAGATGTTTTGCCTAATAAATGTTTTCACTTTTTCAACCTGATTATCTAAAACTTCAAATTTTTGAGGAAGATCTTCTAAATGTTTTAATGATTCAGGTCTCTCAGGTTTCTGATTGATTGCTTCTACAATAGAGTCTTCAAATTTAGTGGGCAATGCTGTCTCGAGAACAATCATCGGAACATTATCATCCATGTGCTCATAGGCTGCTTTAAATCCATCTGCTGTATGGGTATCAATCATGATCTTATATTGATTGTAAATTTCTTTAATGTAATAAATGCGTTCTTTGTGTGTACTCGAAGAAGAGGTAAATCCAAAATCTTTAATTTTTTTAAAGACACCCTCTTGGTTTAAATCAAAATTACCACCTTGATCAATTGATTTCCATAATGTATTTAATTTTTCACTATCCCGCCCGATTAAGTCAAAAATAAATCGTTCAAAATTAGATGCTTTAGATATATCCATTGAAGGACTTGAGGTATGAAAAATATTTTCAGAGTCACGTGGCTTATACATGCCTGTCTTAAAAAACTCATCTAATACATTATTTTCGTTTGTAGCAACTACAAGTCTCTTGATTGGAAGTCCCATCATACGTGCTATATGGCCTGCACAAATATTACCAAAATTACCTGTGGGAACAGTAAAGCTAACCTCCTCATTGTTTTTAGCAACAGCAAGGTAGCCTTTAAAGTAATAAACAATCTGCGCTAAAATCCTACCCCAATTAATTGAGTTCACTGCGCCAATTTTCATATCTCTTTTGAAATCTAAATCATTAGATACTGCTTTGACAATATCTTGACAATCATCGAAGACGCCTTTGATACTTAGATTAAAAATATTAGAGTCTAGGATACTAAACATCTGAGCTGATTGAAAACGACTCATCTTTTGATATGGGGATAACATAAAGACATTAATACCTTTTTTTCCACGCATTGCATATTCAGCAGCGGAGCCAGTATCTCCAGAGGTTGCGCCTAAAATATTAATTTCTTCATTTTCTTTTGCAAGCACATACTCAAAGAGATTGCCAAGTAATTGCATGGCAATATCTTTAAATGCAAGTGTGGGGCCATTTGAAAGCGAAAGAATATAAAGATTCTCTTTAACTTTTAAAATAGGGGTAATGTCTTCTGCTCTTTGTTGTGCCCTAGAAAATGCATATATCTCTTTTGTGTACGTTTTATTGATAATTGCTTTTAAATCATCTTTTGGAATGTCATCTATGAATTTAGAAATAATATGAAATGCTAGTTCAGAATAACTCATACCTCGCATATGATTGAAATCTTGAACTGAAAACTGAGGATAGGACTCTGGGAGATACAAACCGCCGTCAGGGGCAAGACCGCCTAATAAAATCTTAGAAAAAGAAAGTGGCTTTGATTGACCACGTGTTGAAATGTATTTCATAAAGCCTTTATTTGCTAAGTTCTTCTAATCTAATTTTAATAACTTTTCCGATGGTGGCTGACAATGACTCAATTGAATGAATCACGGTATTGATATCCTTCTCAACTGCTAAATGACTTAATATAACAATATCTGCTTCAAATTCATGCTCTTGAGGTTCTTTTTGAAGCATCGCATCAATTGAAATCTTCTTATCACCAAATAATTTTGTAATCTCAGCTAAAACACCAGGCTTATCTGAAACTCGAATTCTTAAATAATAACCACTTATCGCATCATCAATTTTATAAATAGGAATTAAATCAATTTTACTTTCATCAAAACCATGGAGCGGAACCTGAGATGATCTTGATATATCAATAAGATCAGCAACAACAGCACTTGCGGTTGGTAATGCTCCTGCGCCAGCACCATAGTAAAGTGTTGGTCCAACCATATTACCTTTAACAACAATAGCGTTCATAGCACCATTTACATTTGCAATTAAACGTTTTTCAGGAATTAAAGTTGGGTGAACTCTTAACTCAATTCCTTTATCTCTTTTTTTAGCGATCCCCAAAAGTTTAATACGATAACCTAATTCTTCGGCATAACGAATATCTTTTTGTTCAAGCGCTTTAATACCTTCTACATATACATCTTTAAAGCTCATTGGTATACCAAAAGATAAACCAGCAAGAATTGTTAGTTTATGCGCAGCATCAATGCCCTCGATATCAAAAGTAGGATCCGCTTCTGCGTAACCTAATGATTGCGCCTCGGATAGGGCTTTAGAGAATGAGATACCTTTTTCGCGCATTTCAGTCAAAATAAAATTAGTAGTGCCATTAATAATACCTGCCACCCACTCAATCTTATTACCAGCTAGACCTTCTCTGATTGATTTTAAAATAGGAATACCGCCTGCGACCGAAGCTTCAAAAGCTAATGTGACATTATTTTTTTTGGCTAATTGAAATAATTCATTTCCAAAATTTGCGAGCAATGCTTTATTGGCTGTCACAACATGTTTCTTATTTTCAATCGCCTTCATGACCAAATCTTTTGCTATGGTAGTGCCGCCTATAAGTTCAACAATGACATCAATTTCTTTATCGGCAACTAGCTTGAATGCATCATCAGTAACTTCTGCAGAGCTACCCACAATTTCTTTTGCACGCGCAATATTTTTATCTGCCACAGCCACAATTTTCATATCTGCAGATGTCTTGCGTTGTATTTCTTTAACATTTGATTTTAAAAGTTCAAATACACCGCCACCCACTGTGCCGATACCTAACAAACCTATATTCATTCTTTTCATCAGCTCTAACTTTCTAGTTCACAGTATTTTTTTTAAAGTTTTCGAGGTAATTGGTAATACGCTTAATTGATTCTTTTAGATCGTCTTCATTTGGTAAGAATACAATTCTTATATGATCAGGATTTTTCCAATTAAATCCTGTGCCTTGAACTAACAATACTTTCTTATCGATCAGTAATTTTAGGATAAATTCCTGGTCGTCTTTAATTGGATACATCTTGGGGTCTAATTTAGGAAATAGATACATCGCGGCTTCTGGCTTAATGCAAGTGACACCGGGTATAGAAACAAGCATATCGTATGCAAGCTCTCTTTGCTTAAATAATCGTCCTGTCGGCGCTACAAGATCATCAATACTTTGATATCCACCTAAAGCTGTTTGAATAGCAAGCTGCCCAGGAACGTTTGCACATAAACGCATGGAAGCTAACATATTAAGACCTTCAATATAATCCCCAGATTCTTTCTTGTTTCCAGACACGACCAACCATCCTGCACGATAACCACATGCACGATAATTTTTTGATAAGCCATTCAATGTGACAAAGAGAAGATCATCTGCAAGGGATGCGATCGAAATATGTTTCTTTTTGTCATAAACCACTTTGTCGTAAATCTCATCTGCAAAAATAACAAGCTTATGTTTCCTTGCAATCTGAATAATGCCCTCTAGAATTTCTTTTGGATAAAGCGCGCCTGTTGGATTGTTAGGATTGATAACCAAAATCGCTTTTGTTTTGCTTGTAATTTTACTTTCGATATCTTTAAGGTCTGGGTACCAACTTGCAACTTCATCACATAAATAATGTCTTGGCTTTCCACCTGCTAGGGTGACGGCTGCCGTCCATAGAGGATAATCAGGCATAGGAATCAATACTTCATCATCGTTATCTAACAATGCCTGCATTGCCATCACAATGAGTTCTGAAACACCATTACCAATAATCACATCATCGACATCTACATTTAGAATATTTTTTTCCTGTGTGTAATGCATGATAGATTTTCTTGGCTCAAAAAGGCCTTTGCTATCGGTATAACCAGATGCTTTACTCATATTGCGAATCACGTCTTGCACAATTTCCTCGGGCGCTTCAAATCCAAAGGCTGCTGGATTGCCAATATTAAGTTTAATAATGCGATGACCTTCTTCTTCCATTTTTTTAGCGTGTGCTAAAACAGGTCCGCGAATGTCATAACAGACGTTATTTAATTTCGATGATTTTTTAAGCTGAGCCAATTTAATTACCTAAATTTGAATATATGATATCTTACCTTGTGAACGCCCATTCCGCCAACAAATGAGAGGGTTTTGATTCAATTTATTTCTTTAAAAACACGATGTTATGAAATTTCACTTAATTCAATCTGATAATAAAAATCTCATCACAGGGTATGATTTAAACTGGGTAGAAGTAAATCAAGAGCGCCATCAAACAAGTCTTATCATGACACCTAATAAACTCCTGCTCGAATGGCCAGTCAAAACCATTAAAGATATTAAAGAAAATAGTTTTGAAGCTATCGAATCTTTGAATATTGAAATTATTTTATTAGGTACTGGCAATATACAAGAACATCTTGCACCAAGACTTTTAGAATATTTTTCAAAGAAAAATATGGCGATTGAATGTATGAACAATCAATCCGCGTGCAGAACTTATAATATTCTGGCAAACGAAGAGCGCAAAGTATTGCTTGCGCTTATGCTTTAAAGATTTTTTGTTGAGAATACAAGACAGGCGTTTGTGCCCCCAAAACCGAAACTATTTGAAATCACCGTTTTCACTTCAATATTATCAATACGTTTTGTTACAATCGGCAAATCTTTAGCTAAAGGATCTAGCTCTTCAATATTCACTGATGGCGCAATAAATTTATTTTCCATCATGATCAAACTATAAATTGCTTCATTCACGCCAGCCGCGCCTAAAGCGTGACCCGACAAAGATTTTGTAGAGGCAATATGAGGCATTGGGCCATATTTATTATCGGCAAAGACTGCACGAATCGCTTCAAGTTCTTTCACATCACCTACAGGAGTACTTGTGCCATGTGTATTCATATAATCAACTTGATCAATACCTTGAAGAGCTAATTCCATACAACGTTGTGCCCCTTCACCACTCGGAGCCACCATATCATAGCCGTCTGAAGTTGCCCCATAACCTACGACTTCAGCATAAATTTTTGCATTACGTGCTTTCGCGTGCTCATACTCCTCCAGAACAAGTATGCCGCCGCCGCCTGCAATAACGAATCCGTCTCGATTCGCATCATAAGTGCGCGATGCTCGATCAGGCGTTGCATTATATTTAGAAGAAAGTGCACCCATTGCATCAAATAAAAAGCTCATGGTCCAATGCTCTTCTTCGGCACCCCCAGCAAATACGATATCCTGTTTACCGTATTGAATTTGCTCATAAGCATTGCCAATACAATGCGCACTGGTTGAACATGCCGAGCTAATACTGTAATTAATCCCTTTGATCTGCGCCCCAGTTGCAAGACATGCAGCGACGCCACTCGACATGGTTTTAGTCACCATATAAGGGCCTACTCGTCGAATGCCCTTTTCTCGAAGTGTGTCTGTGCTTTCCAACATACTCTCCGTGGATGTACCGCCGGCACCGACAATAAGACCTGTTCTGATATTAGATACAAGAGTTTCTGGAAGATTTGCATCTTGAATGGCTTCTTGCATAGCAAGCCAAGCATAAGCATGGCCTTTGGCCATGAATCGAAGAAGTTTACGATCGATAAGTTCAGAAAAATCTAAATCAATAGATCCAGCAACATGAGATCTCAATCCATGTAATTCATATTCAGGCTGAAATTTAATGCCTGAACGCGCTTGATATAAGCTATCTTGAACTTCTTTTTTATTATTACCCAGGCTAGATACAATACCTAATCCGGTAACAACAACACGACGGGTCATGCGTCGCCTCCCATTAAATAACGATCAAAAATTATCAGTACGCGTAAACAATCCGACACGCAAATCTTTCGCATGGTAAATCTCTCGCCCATCAACTGACATTTTAGCATCAGCAATACCCATGATTAATTTACGCATAATTACTCTTTTTAAATCAATTACATAGGTAATTTTTTGCGCTGTAGGTAATACCTGACCTGTAAACTTAATTTCACCACCGCCAAGTGCACGACCACGGCCTAAGCCACCTTTCCATCCTAGATAGAAACCAACTAATTGCCACATCGCATCAAGTCCCAAACAGCCTGGCATCACAGGGTCGCCTTCAAAGTGACAGCCAAAGAACCAAAGATCTTTATTAACATCTAATTCAGCAATAATCTGTCCATTATTATATTCACCGCCCTCGTCAGTAATAGAAACGATACGATCAAACATAAGCATGGGAGGTAATGGAAGCTGTGCGTTGCCCGGACCATACATCGTTCCTCGTCCGCAAGATAAAAGCTCTTCTTTTGTATAGCTATTTTTTTTAGGCATTGAGTTTATAGGCTGCTGATAAAAGATTTTATGAAAAAATATTTGTTTGATATGCAAGTATTTTATCGTGTTTTTATCTATTTACCCTGATAAATTATTACGCTACTATGAAAAACATAGTAAAACACTCAACAAACAATTTCATCTATTAGGGATTCAATATGAGCGACCAAAATCTGGCCGATTGGAGAAAGCTTGCAATCAAACTTGAAGCAGAAATTAACAAAGTTATCGTAGGGCAAGAAAGTCCTATCAGGCTTATTACCACTTCAATTTTTGCAAGAGGGCACGTTCTCCTTGAAGGTGATGTGGGGGTTGGAAAAACAACATTACTTAAGGCTTTTACGCGCGCTATTGGGGGAGGCTACCAACGTATCGAAGGTACGATTGACCTTATGCCAAATGATCTTATCTATCACACTTATCTTGGTGAGGATGGAAAGCCTCATGTAAGTCCAGGCCCTATTTTGATGTCTGGTAGTGATTTATCAATTTTCTTTTTTAATGAAATCAACCGTGCAAGACCGCAGGTACATTCATTGCTTTTAAGAATTATGGCGGAAAAAACATTATCCGCATTTAATAAAGAACATCACTTTCCTCATATGGTGGTATTCGCTGATCGAAATCAAGTAGAACGTGAAGAAACATTTGAAATTCCCTCAGCAGCGCGCGATCGTTTTATGATGGAAATACCTATCCTCATCCCGAAAGCTGATCAGATGATGAAAGATTTAGTCTTTGAAACTAAATTTCATAACGCAGATAAATTGATTGAAGAGGTCAAACCTAATCTTATTAAATTTAATAAGCTCAATGAGCTTTCAGAAACAATTCAAGAAAATATTAAAACGACAGAAGCATTAAAAAATTATACGCTTCGTTTATGGAAGGCTACAAAAAATCCTGGCGATTATGGTATTAAATTATCTGATATTGATATGAAACGATTAATCGTATCAGGTGCTAGTCCTCGCGGTATGAGTATGACGATAAAAGCAGCACGTGTAAATGCATGGCTCAATGATCGAACATCAGTGACTCCTGCTGATATTCATGCAGTTTTCCACGAAACTATAGCCCATCGGCTCGTATTTAACCCTGTTTATGAAATGAGAAGAACGATCATTGCGCGGGATTTAACTAATGGCATTTTAAACGTTATCAACGCACCTTAAATCAGATGGTTCACTCCACCCCATTATTTGATTACCACATCGGTTGGAAATCGAGAGGCAAGCGCCCTGGTCGCCATAAAAGCAATCAGAGAGGAATGGGTATTGAATTTGCAGGACACACGACACTTCTCTCATACCCTGATCCAAGACGAATTGATATTCGCCAATCGATCCGGGATCCTTTAGGCGAGATTCACGTCAAAATATTTAATCAACGGAGTGCGACGCCCGTCATGATTATCTGCGATTTATCTGCCAGTATGAATTTTGGTGGAAAAAATAAAAAAATAAATTTAGCTGCTGAAGTCGCGCAATCCATAGCTCATTCAGTTATAGATCGTCATGACGCTATTGGTCTGATTGGTTTTGATGACGAGATTAGAGAAGATTGTTTAGCGCCCTTATCATTTAGATCACAACATGCATTAACACTTATTCACGAACTTAAAAACTATACATCTACAAATAGATCCAATCGTGCAATAAAAGATCTTTATCAATATATGCCTCGCGAACGTTCACTTATTTTCTTTATTTCAGACTTTCACATGCCAGAAGTTGAGTTAGAAAATTGTTTATCGAATCTCATGAGGCACCATGTGGTCCCTATAGTTTTATGGGATAAAAAAGAATACATTAATCTTCCGAATTTTGGCATTGTCACAATTACCGATCCTGAAAGTGGTAAAAAAAATACACTTTTTTTAAGAAAAGAACTCAAAGAAAAAGTTGTGGATTCATTTGAAAAAAGACGTGCTGTTATTACAAAAGCATTTATGAATTTTGATATTCCTCCTTTTTTTGTAGATGACCATTTTGATGCAAATAAAATGACCGAATACTTTAATCAATTCGTAGGTGCCTAATAATCATGAAATATCATATTTTTCTCTGGATGCTTCTACTGTCAGTTTCTTGTTTTGCTTTAGATGCTCAAGAGTGGCCAGATGTTCAAAAGGATATTATTTCTATCAAAATAAAAGAGCCGCTTCAAAGAGTAGGATATACCGTAGGGGATAAAGCAGAAAGACGAGTAGAAGTTACAATAAAAAAACCTTACGTACTCATTAAAGAGTCTTTACCTATTCCGGGTTACGAAAGAAAATATAGAGGACAGGATTTAGGGATTGTCTTAGATGCAATGAAACATGAATTAAAAGAAAATAAAATATCTTCTACATTAGTCATGGATCTTACGTATCAAATTTTTACAAATAATGTAGTCGCAAAACCTGGATTCTTACCGTCTGAATATATCCGAGTCCTAAATCCTAATGATCCACAAAAGAAAGTTTTTAAATACAGAATTCCTGAATATCGAATAGCCATATCTCCGTTATCTATTTTCGGTGCTATAAAAATTGAACAAGATATGAGCCCATTAAGAGGTGTCTTTTTTATGGACGAAAAAAGTCCTATGAAAATTCTAAAAATTTCGGGCATCATCGCGCTACTTTCTTTATTAGGCCTTATCTATATTTATAGTCAATATGCATGGCTACCAAATGCTCGAGGTGTATTTGCAAGAACCCATCGCTCAATCAGAAAAATGAAAGCAGCTCCTGCTTCTATCGAAAAAGCAATCACAGATATGCATCGTGCTTTTGATCTTGTTATTGGAAAAACACTTTTTACAGAAAATCTTGATGATCTTTATGCTAAGAATCCATCATTTAAAAATATCGATAGTGAATTACGTGAGTTTTTTAAACTTTCAACACTGGTATTTTTTAGTACTTCAAATAAAAAATATGATCATGGTGAAATACTTAATTGGGTTAAGGATTTCTCAAGGCACTGTCGAGATTGTGAGAGAAAACTTATTGTTGATAAAAAATCACTCGTAGCAGGTTTAGCTAAATGACATTTTCGTTCCCATGGGTCTTATGGTTTATTCCCATAGCTTTTATTCCACTTCTTTTTAAAGAAGCGTCTTTACAGTATTACTCATGGAATGAAATGATTCCAAAAGATCGGCTCTCAAGAATTGTGGCTATTATCCTAAAATTCATCGCAACCATGATTTTATTAGCCATTATTATTGGATTAAGTGGGCCACATTCTCGGCAAAAAGAAATTGAAAAAACAGGTATAGGTGCTCAAATTGGTTTGGTACTAGATCGAAGTGCCAGTATGGATGATCCTTTTGCAGGTAACGACCAGTCCAAAGTGGGTGAAATGAAATCAGCTGCTGCCGCCAGACTAATTACTGACTTTGTAAAATCAAGAGCAAACGACATGATTGGTATGGTCTCATTTAGTAATTCTGGCATGTATGTTTTGCCTCTGACTGATAATAAAAATGCCATTATTTCAGCCGTAAGAGCAACAGCTGGTAATGCATTATTTCAAACCAATATTGGTAGTGGTCTCACGACGGGTGCTGAATTATTTAATAAAGTACCAGACTCTGGTTCGAGAGTAATGATTTTACTTTCAGATGGAGCAGGTCGTATCGATGCTGCTACTCAAGAAAAAATTAAGGATTGGTTAGGCCGATTTAAAATTAGCCTTTATTGGATCGTATTAAGACAACCAGGTGGTATCAGTATTTTTAATACTTCTTATAAAGCAAGAGACGATGAGGCACTACCACCTCAAATTGAGTTGAATGAATTTTTTAAAACACTTCGTTCGCCCTTTCAAGCTTATGAAGCAGAAGATCCGAAAACACTTCAAAAAGCCATCGAGGATATCAATCAAAAAGAAAAGAAACCCATTAAATATTTTGAGAAAATTCCAGGTCAAGATTATTCAACTCATTGTTTTATCGTTGCAGCTCTTATGATGATAGGTTTACTGATGCTTAAATTAATTGAGGTGAGATCATGGCTTTAATCACAAAAAATCTTTTTAGTACTAAAAAACTCACTTGGATTTTTGGATCGCTTCTCTTAATTTCACTTAGTGTATTTATAAAGCAATGGATGGAATTAAAAAATATTCAAATATTTAATCGAGATATTGCTGAAGGTAAATCACCTAGTATGTTTATCAATAGTTTTGAAGCCCGTTACGCAACAGCTTATTGGCTCACAACTAAAGAAAGATATAAAGAAGCCAATATTCTTTTTACAAATCTTTTACCGATAGCTTCACCCTCTCAAAAAGCAGCCATTCAATATAATATTGGTAACATTTTCTTTAAACGCGCATTGGCGATCAACGGTACTGATATGACTGTGAAAAATGAAACAGAATATTTATTTAGGCAAGCAAAAGCGGCATATATGTTATCTATTAAGATTGATAATCATGCGTGGGATGTAAAACATAATCTCGATCGCGTACTTATGATTTTACCTGCTAATCCAACGCCGGGTGTTGGCGATTCAGATTCGCCTGGACTTATTCTAGGTAATGTTCCTGTAGGCCTGCCTTAAATCTATGAAAGTCTGGCTTAACAACATAAAATCGGGATCCAATCTCGATTTTAATACCCTATCACTCATTGTATCGATTGGGTTTATGCTGCTCGCGATTATCAATCCATCCATACCATTCAAACACAATATCTATAACTATATCTTTGTGACTGACATCTCTCAAAGTATGAATACGGTTGATATGTCTGTTATGAATAAACCCGTCTCAAGACTTGAATATATGAAACATAGCCTTCATGAAATTATGTCTGAACTTCCCTGTGGTACAAAAGTAAGTATTGGTATGTTTGTAGGTGTGAGTGTGGCAGCCTCATATACACCTATTGAAGTCTGTGAAAATTTTGATGCTATTGAAGACACAATCGACCATTTGGATTGGCGTTCGGGTTGGTCTGGTAATTCACGAATTCGAGAATCTTTTTTTAACTTAGCACGTTTAATTAGAAGCTTTCCTGAAAATTCTCAAGTTGTTTATTTTACTGACGGTGAAGAAGCTCCAAAGCTCCACGCATTTAATACAAAAGATCTTTCTCAATTCCAAGGCGGAAATGATTGGGTAATTGTTGGAATTGGAGGTTTAAAAGGAGCACCCATTCCAAAGTTAGATGGTAAAAATCAACTCATCGGTTATTGGGCTAATGATAGCTTTGCATTACAACCAGGTATTGCACAAATTTCTGAGGCCAATATTGGTACTCGAGATGATAATGTGGCAGGTGGCGAGAGTGATCGCTATATGTCTAAATTAGACGAAGCCTACTTAAAAGATATTACAAAACAAATTAATGGGATTTATGTAAGAGGTGATTCTATTTTAAATATCTTAAGTGCAATGAAAAAACAAAAACCTGCTTGGCAAGATACAGCTGACTTTCATCTTAAATGGTTTTTTGCCTCACTCGCAGGTATTATTTTTAGCCTTCGATTTATTTCGATAAAACAAATAAAGCAATATGTCATTAAGCGTAGAAAATAAATTCATTATTCTTGATAAAACCTCTACGATAAAAGTTGAAGGTGATGATCAAGTTCAGTTCTTGCAAGGCCAATTAACTCAAGACATCAATCTCATTTCACAAAATAAAGCACTATACGCTGGCTTTTGTAACTCCAAGGGAAGAATGCTGGCATTTATGTTGTGTTATTTAAATCACGAATCAATCCACATACAAATAGATAGCTCTATTCAAGAATTTATACTTCAAAAACTTAAGATGTATATTCTTCGCTCAAAAGTATCTCTAAAGCTAGCTAATGAAACATTCTTATGTATTGGTTTTATCGGTTCCAAAGCGCTTCTTACAAAAAATATTCAACCTCCAAAAAATTATTTAGATATCATTCACTCAGATGACATCATGATTATGCGTTTAGGAAAAGATGATAGATACCAACTCATGGGAGAAACTTCTAAAGTGAATGAATTCATGAAACTTAACTTTTCGGAATATTTATCCATGAGCTTTGATGATTGGAATAATTTAAATATCCTAGATGGCATTCCTGATATTTACCCAACGACGCAAGAAGCATTTATTCCACAATCTTTAAATATGGACTTAATCGAAGGTATTAATTTTAAAAAAGGTTGTTATACAGGACAAGAAATTGTTGCTCGAACACACTATCTAGGAAAAGTTAAAAGACGGATGTATCGTGCTTTTCTTAAATCACGAGCGGATCTTATTCCGGGTGATCTGATCTTAAATAACAAGGGTGAAGAAATTGGTCAGCTTGTGAGAGCAGCCAATGAAAATAATGAAAAAACAAATATGCTGATTGAATTAAGAGTTGATCAAGCGCACGAAGCACTTTTCATAAATAGTCAATTAATTGAAATTTTTTTAGAGGACCAAAAAAGATTTGATTAGTGTTTGGCTTGTGAATTACTTGAAGTGTCAGTTTCCTTTTTATCTTTTTCGTGATTTGTTACTTGGAAAAAGATTTCATCCTGCTTAATCATACCAAGCTCATTACGAGCTCTCTCTTCAATCGCTGATAAGCCTTGTTTAAGATCTGCTACCTCAGCATTGAGTACATTATTTCTTACTTGATTATCCATATTTATTTTTTTCTGAGCTTGAATTTGATGATTTAAACTCCATACACGTAACCAGCTTCCTTTACCAAACCATAATGGGTATTGCATTAACGCTACCACTACTATAAAAATAATAGTTAAAGATTTCATATTATTTATTCAGTTGGTAAAAACAAGAAAGGCCTGCGAAGGATGAAGCTAATCCAAGCTCCTCTTCGATACGAAGGAGTTGATTATATTTAGCAATACGTTCGGACCTTGAAAGTGATCCAGTTTTAATCTGTAATGCATTCGTCGCCACCGCCAAATCAGCAATCGTTGTATCTTCAGTTTCTCCTGAGCGATGAGAAATGACAGCGGTATATCCTGCTTTTTTAGCCATCGCAATAGTTTCGAATGTTTCAGAAAGTGTGCCAATTTGATTTACCTTAATTAGAACAGAATTAGCAACTTTGCGATTAATACCCTCATCTAAAATTTTTGGATTTGTAACAAAAAGATCATCGCCTACAAGTTGAATATGTTTACCTAATCTTTGTGTTAATACATGCCAACCATCCCAATCGAATTCACTCATACCATCTTCAATACTAATGATTGGATACTTATCACACCATG
>Ga0315902_10007479_pt1 | contig 14903 bp, 15 predicted proteins | sample LakEriMetagenome_9_FD_203523 | JGI IMG/M metagenome (GOLD analysis project Ga0315902, IMG submission 203523) | Freshwater fungal communities from buoy surface, Lake Erie, Ohio, United States - Buoy 12 MA117 | ecosystem: Environmental > Aquatic > Freshwater > Lake > Lake biofilm | place: USA... | reverse complement strand
CGGACGTGCCGCTGCTCGCGGTCCGAGTGGCCTGAGAACGGCGAGCGTCGGCAGTGGGATGATGGGGATCGAACGCAGAATGCAGCGATCTGCCACCGGCGACCTGATCCCCCTTCTCCCCGTTCCCACTGTTTGGCTTACACCCGCGGGCTGAGACCGTCCACCAGCGACGAGCGGTAGGCCTTCCACGCCGGCACGAAGCCGATCAGCATGCCGGAGAGCACCACGATGCCGAGGTACATGTATTCCGTCTCGCCGAGCGCCCGCAGCGCGAGATAAATGCCGAACCGCTGTTCGACCGGTCCCTGTGCCAGTGCGAGCCCCGCATACACGGCGACCACGCCAACGACACACCCGATGAGCGCAAGCATGGTGCTTTCGAGCACGAGCAGCGCGATGATCGTGCGTGGGCCGGCGCCGACGGCGCGCAGAATGGCCATCTCTCGGCGACGCGCCTCGAGTGAGGAATAGAGCGCGACGAGCATGCCCGTAATGCTGATGGCCACCGCAAAGAGCGCGATGATGCGCAGGCCGACCTCAGCGTTGCCGATGTTCTGCCACAACTCGCCGAGCGCGACGCCGGGGATGACGGCGGTCAACGGCTCGACCAGATCCGTATTCATCTCCCGCTGCAGCATCAGTGCTTCAAACCGGTTCTTGGTCCCGACGAAGAATGCGGTGATCTGATCGTCGGCGTGATCGTGCACGGCCGTATCCGATATTGCCGCTTTCGCCGAGGACTGTGTGGCGACAGCGCGCGCCTTCGCTGCGGCCGCTTCCACTTGAGCCACGACGGCTGGTGGAGGCTCGGCCCCTGGCATCACAAGTGGTGCATTCGGTGGCGGCGAAGCCCCGGGCATCACCATCGGCGTACCGGGCGGCGGGGTGGCACCCGGCATGACCATGGGCGTGCCGGCGGGGGGTGAGGGCGTAGGAGCGGTCACCCCAGAATCCGCGGATGCTGCCAGCGCCGCCGCGCGGCGACGATTGGTCTCGCGGATCCGTGCGTTCCGGTCGGCGCGACTGGACGGCGACGGAACAACGGATGCCGCAGCCTGCGATGGCACGGACGAAACGATCGGACCTCCCGGCGCCTCCTCGTGCATCGCCTCAATCCCTTCGAGCGTGACGTACACCGCGCGATCGATCGGCGTGAAGGTCCGCGCCAGAACCCCCACGACACGGAACGGATGCCCCTCGTGACTCGATGTACCGATGTCGCGCAATCCGTGTACGACCACCACGGGCGACCCCACGGTATAGCGTAGCCGCTCCGCGACCTCACTGCCGATCACGACATCGGTGTCGGACTGCGCGGCGCGTCCTGCCGCGAACGCCAGTGCGGTATTCTTGCGATAGCGATAGCGGGTGAAGAATTCCGGCGTCGTACCCACCACGCGAAACCCGCGATGGCTATCGCCGAGCGAGTAGGGGACGACCCACTTCACCGCCGGGTGCGCCGCCCACCGATCCATGGTCGCGCGCTTGACGGAGCCCCCCGGCGAGCCGATGCCGAAGACCGTACTGAGCAGCACCTGCAAGGTGCCGCCGCGTGCTCCGACGATCAGATCCACACCGCGAATGGTCCCCGCAAAGCTTTCCCGCACTCCGGCCCGCACGGTTTCGATCCCGACGAGCAATGTCACGCTAAGCGCGATCGACGCCACGGTCAGCGCGGTCGTCAGGAGACGACTGCGCAGCGAGGCAAGGGCGAGCCGAGCAATCAGCCACATGGAATCAGCGCTCCATCGCCAAGGGCGCCGCCTGCGTACCCGTCTTGCTGCGATGCGCCGCCCGATTGATCTCCCCGAGTTCGACAATCCGGGAGAACATCGGCATCAACGTATGATCGTGGCTCACGAAAACCAGCGTCGCGCCCGCGTGATGACAGGAGCGGAACAACAGCTCGAGAAACTGAGCCCGCCGATCGGTATCCAGCGCACTCGTCGGCTCGTCGGCAATGACGACCTCCGGTGCGCCGATCAGCGCACGTGCGGCGGCTACGCGCTGCTGCTGCCCTACACTGAGTTCGACGATCGGCCGATCGAGATACCGCGCAATATCCAGCTGTCCGGCCACCTCCGCGACGGCCTGATCGAACGGCTGCCCCTGCAGTCGCTGCCGTCGGGTAGCCGACAAGCGGATCGGGAGCAGGATATTCTCACGGACCGAGAGGTACGGGATCAGGTTGAACATCTGGAACACGTAGCCAAGGTGTTCCGCACGAAAGGCATCGCGAGCGCCACTCGACATGGTGCTGAAATTGGCGCCCAATACCCGCACATCGCCCGCAGTCGCCTGCAGGACCCCCGCAAGAAGGCCGAGCAGCGTGGTCTTGCCACTGCCGCTCGGCCCATGCAGAAACACCGTGTCCCCGCGCGCGATCTCGAGGTGGTCGATCGCGAGCACATCCTGCCCCGTTCGGTAGGCGAACCGCAGTGCCGACAGTGCGACCGCCGGAGCGGGCGCGGGCGAGGGCGCGCCCGCCATCGTCACTTCGACGAGTAGGGTTCGACCTTGAGCCCTTCGAGCTGGTAGCCCACCGTGCCGTACGGGCTTTCCACCGAGGCGATCTTGAGGCGCCCCGACATCCAGACTGCGTCGAAGAGGTTGAGCTTGATCGCCTTCTTGCCGGTCATTTCGACCATCACGATCTGGTTTGGCGGGGGCGGCGGCGTGTGTACGCAGGCACCGTAGTACGGGACGAGCAGGAACTCCGCCCCCTCCTCCTGAAAATCATCCAGCGGCACCACGAAGCCGGGGATCCGTACCAGCTTCCCCTCGAGCTTCTTCAGGGTGTCGGTGGCCTTGCCGTTCGAGTAATCGAGGCCGGCAAGCACGCGCCAGTCGATGTTGACGGCGTCCTCAGTGGGACGCGTCGAAGTCGGGCGCGATTCGCCAGTCCGCGGCGGTCCTGCCGGGGGGACGGGGCGTGAGGGCGCGGTGGTGAAGGCGCTGGCCACAGCGACCGTGAGGGCGATGGTGGCCAGGGTGACGGCAGCAGAGCGGCGGCGGGACATGGCGGTCTCGTTGGGGCTGACGGGATGTGTGGAAGATACCCCGTGGCTCTATCTTTGGCACCATGAGTCGTGCCGAGATCACTACCCCCGAGGCGCTGTCCGAGGAGAGCGTCGTCGAGCTGTCGCTCCGTCCCCAGCGGTTGGCCGAGTTCATCGGGCAACAGAGAGTGAAGGAGAGCCTGGCCATCGCGATCGACGCGGCGCGCGCCCGGCGTGAACCGCTCGATCACATCCTCTTCTTCGGACCGCCCGGATTGGGGAAGACCACGCTCGCCGACCTGATCGCGCGCGAACTGGGGGTGAACCTCACCACGACCTCCGGGCCCGCGTTGGAGAAACCCGGCGATCTGGTCGGCCCCCTCACCAATCTCCGCGAAGGCGACGTCCTCTTCATCGACGAGATTCATCGCCTGCGACCAGTCATCGAGGAGTTCCTCTATCCGGCGATGGAGGACTACAAGATCGACATCCGGCTGTCGGAGGGGCCCAAGGCCCAGACCGTGACGATGAACATCGAGAAGTTCACGTTGGTCGGGGCCACCACGCGACTCGGCATGCTGACGGCGCCGATGCGCGCCCGATTCGGGCTGGTGCATCAGCTGGCGTTCTATCCGGTCGACGAGCTGGAAGTGATCGTCCGTCGTACGGGTGAAGTACTCCGTGTGGAAATGGATGCCGCCGGTGCGCATGAGATCGCGAAGCGGTCTCGTGGTACGCCGCGTGTGGCCAACCGGTTGCTGCGGCGGGTACGCGATTATGCGCAGGTGCGGGCGGACGGTCGCATCACCCTCGAGGTCGCACAGGCGGCGCTTGCCCTCCTCGATGTGGACCACTTCGGGCTCGATGACATGGATACGCGGCTGCTGCGCGCCATCATCGAGAAGTTCGACGGCGGCCCTGTGGGGCTGGGCACGATTGCCGCGGCGATCGGCGAGGATCCCGGCACCATCGAGGAAGTGTACGAACCGTTTCTGGTCCAGCATGGCTTCCTGCAGCGTACGCCGCGGGGACGCGTCGCGACGGCGCATGCGTATCGCCACCTGGGCTTCGTCCCGCCAATCGGGGCGGCCGAACAGCCAGGGCTGTTCTGATCGCGCGCCGCGCTTCCTGTTTCCGGTTTCTTGTGATTCCTCGCCTGACCGGGTGGTTCCCCCCCCGCTGCATCACCGCTGCGATGGCCGCGTTCCTCTGGACCGTCATCGCATGGGCAGTGCCGATGCAGGCGCAACCCGCGGCCTCGTCGGGTCCGAGCGACGACACGCCGACGGTTCGCGCTGCGCAGCTCGCAGCCCGAGGGGATACCGCCAGCGCGATCGCGCTTTTGGATTCTTCCGTCCGCGCCACCAAGCGTGACGCGGCCGCGTGGCACCTGCTGGGGCTCCTCCGCTGGGAGCAAGCGCGTCGGGCCCGCAATCCGAATTACATGAAGGACCAGCGGGCGATTCGCTTGCTGATGGGGGCCGATACGGCCCTGCGACTTGCAACACAATTTGCGCCGGACAGTGCGCGCTATTGGATGGCGTTGAGTCGCTTCAACCTGCAGTCGGGCGTCTCCACCATGCGCTTTGCCGCCAGCGGCGAAGTCACGAACGCCGTTGAGGCCGCGGAGAAGACCGGAGATGGGACAATGCTCTCTATCGCACTCGATGAACAGGGGATGTTCGCGTGGCGTCGGTACGAAGCGGTCGCCAATCGCGCGTTCACCAACGACGGTCAGCGGATCCAGATCGAACAGGCGACCAACTGGCCGCGCGACAAGGCGCTCGATTTCGTGAAGAGCATCGCTTCGAAGATCGAGCCACCCACCGGCACGGCGGACTACACAGACGCCTTCAATCGGTTCACGCGCGCCGTGGCTGCCGATTCCACCAGCCTACGGGCAAGCCGCCACCTCTATATGGCGCTCGCCGAACGCCAGCGATGGTCCGAGCTGCTCTCGATTGCCGATCGTCGAGCGAGGCAATTCCCGCTCGACAATCAGGCACGTCTCGCGCGCGGGCTTGCGCTGCATCGCCTGTCGCGCGCCGCTGAATCACGCGCGGCGTTCGATAGCGCGCTCGCCATGATGGACGATGAGGAGCGCGATCGGCTCACGCGCTTCACACGCATCCTGCGCCCGAAGGCCACGGAGCTCTCGCGCAATGTGGGTGGCGATTCGACGGCCTACATGAAACTCCCCGAGGGGCAGCGGCGTGGCCTCGAAGAGATGTACTGGTTCATGAATGACCCCCTCACGCTCACGAACGAAAACGAGTACCGCCTCGAGTTTCTGTCGCGGGTGGTATTTGCCGATTTCCGCTGGACCGACGAGGACCAGAACCTGCGCGGCGCCGACACGGATCGGGGCGACATCTACGTGCGCTACGGGCCGCCCGACTACGAAGTGACCACGGCTGGCGGCACCTGGCAGCCGGGGGGCGTCACGCTCGTCTGGAGCTACAAGGCCGGCTTCACCTTCTTCTTCGACATCATTCCGGGCTTCGCCACCAGCAAGTTGGCCCGCAACGATCGCGACAACGCCGACCAGATTCGCAACACGGTCCCTGTCGCGTGGACCAATCTGGCGTCGACGGTCGTGATCGACACGATCCCGGTGCGCATCGCCCGCTTCCGTGCCGGACGCGATTCGGCCGATGCCGTCGTAGCCGCCGCGTTCCCCGTCGACTCACTCGTGAAGGGCTTGGCCGTGGATCGCGTGCCCCTCGATCTCGACTTCCGGGTCTTCGACCAGTTCGTGCGCGTGCGCGGCGTCGAATCATCACAGATCGGCATTGCGCCCGACTCGGCGCGGGATCCCGTGTCCCGCACCTTCACGCGGCGCCTGGGCCCGGGCATCAATGTGGTCCGCGTCGAAGCGTTTCAGGCAGACAGCAAGCGGGCCGCGCGCGCCATGTCGCGTCTTGAACCGTTCCCGACCACCGGGTTCGGGATGAGTGACCTGCTATTGGGGAACCGTCCGTCGCCACGCGATGCCGCCAAGCCCCCCGCCAGCTGGCGCGATCTCGACGTCACGCCGTCGACGGGCGACATCCCGCGGGGATCCCCGCTTGGCCTCGTCTGGGAGTTGTACGACGCGGATGGCGCCAGCGGCGCGGCGCGGTATAAGGTCGCCATTACCGTGCAGCCGGTGGAGCGGCGCGGTGCCCTCGGTTTCGGCATCAAGGTGCTCGAAGGGCTTGGACGGGCCGTCGCCCGTTCCGGGGAACGTGGCGGGCGCTTCACGATCAGCTTCGACCGCACGGTGCCCGCTGCGCGGACCATCGTCGATCATCTCACCCTCGACCTGGGCGAGGCCCCGGCCGGCGGCTATCTCCTCCGGGTGGAGATCACCGACAGCGTGAGCCAGAAGCGGGTCGCCCGGGAGACGAGGTTCCAGATTCGCTGAGCCGTTGGGTGCCGGTACCGTTGGGTGCCGGTACCGTGGAGCGCCGGCGCCCCGTTGCGAACTTTTCCGGGACCAGTTGTCTTTCGTCTCCCATGACGATTCCCGCCGACGTGTCTGTCGCCGCTTCCGCCGTTGGATCCCGCACCAGCGATTTCGATTACCCGCTCCCGGATGCGCTGATCGCGCAACATCCGATCGAGCCGCGCGACGCGAGCCGTCTGCTCGTGGTTGACCGCGAAACGGGGACGCTGAGCCACCGGACCTTCCGTGACATCCTGTCGATGATTCCGGCAGGTGATGCCATTGTGTTGAACACCACCAAGGTGTTCCGCGCCCGCCTCCTCGGGCATCGTGAGAGTGGCGGGCCGGCGGAGATTCTGCTTCTCCGGCCGGTCGCGCCGCCCGCCGGCGCAGACGGCGGCTGCTACTACGACGCCATGATCCACCCGGGCGGCAAACTGCGGCCGGGGCGGCGCGTGACGATCGCCCCGGGATTTGTCGTCGAAATCATCGAGACAACGCCAAGACACACGCGCATCGTTCGCCTGCACACCGAGGGCGATCCGCATGAGGCGATCGAGCGCCACGGGCACGTGCCGCTGCCGCCCTACATCGAGCGTAGCGATGAGCAGCCCGACGTGGCGCGGTATCAGACCGTGTACGCGCAGCAGGCCGGTTCGGTCGCCGCGCCCACGGCGGGATTGCACTTCACGCCAGAGCTGCTGCAGGCGCTCGAGGCGCGCGGTGTCGAGCGCATACCAGTGCTACTGCACGTGGGGGCCGGTACGTTCCGACCGGTCAGCGACGAGGATCCCTCGCAGCATGTCATGCACGAGGAGTGGTGCGAGCTCAGCGCCGATTCGGCCGCGCGTCTCAACGCCGTCCGTGCGCGGGGCGGGAAGATCTGGGCGGTGGGCACGACCTGCGTGCGCACACTCGAAACCGCCGCGGATAGCGCTGGGCAGTTCCACCCCTTCCAGGGAGAGACCGCTATCTTCCTCAGACCGCCGTACCGGTTCCGCGGGGTCGATCGCCTGATCACGAACTTCCACCTGCCGAAGTCGACGCTGATCATGCTGGTGGCGGCCTTCGCCGGCTACGATCTCACGATGCACGCCTATCGGACGGCGGTGGACGCGCAGTACCGCTTCTACTCTTACGGCGACGCGATGGCCATCCTCTGAGGACGGGCGCGCCGCGCCCCTGCTCCGAGTGTGTCGTACGTGTCGAGCTTTTCCTTCGAGGTCCACCATACGGCCGGGCGGGCGCGGGCCGGCGTCTTCCACACGCCGCATGGCCCGGTCACGACCCCGCAGTTTATGCCAGTGGGGACGCTGGCGTCGGTGAAGGCGCTGGACCCCGAGGACCTCACGCGGATGGGCGCGACGATGATCCTGGCGAACGCCTACCACCTGCGGCTGCGGCCGACGGACGAGCTGGTCCGCACCATGGGCGGCTTGCACCAGTTCATGCAGTGGTCGGGGCCCATGCTCACCGACTCCGGCGGCTTTCAGGTGTTCTCGCTGGAAGGACTTCGGACGATCAACGAGACCGGCGTCGAGTTCCGCAGTCACCTCGATGGCTCGCTGCAGCAGTTCACGCCGGAGTCCGTCATGCGGATCGAGCGCAACCTCGGGGCAGATGTCATCATGCAGTTCGACCACGTCGTCCCGGGGCAGTCGCCGCACGGGCTGGCGCAGGAAGCCATGGAGCGCAGCATCCGGTGGCTCGAGCGGTGCCGCACCGAATTCGGCCGCCTGCTCATCGAGGACCCGACCGCCCCCACGCCGGAGCAGGCGCTCTTCCCGATCGTTCAGGGCGGCATTCACGCCGACCTCCGCCGTGCTTCGGCACACGCCATCCAGAACGTTGGCGACTGGGTGGGGTACGGCATTGGCGGGCTGTCGGTTGGAGAAGCCAAGCCGGACATGTATGCCATGCTCGACGTCGTCGATGACGTCCTCCCGACCGATCGTCCCCGCTACCTGATGGGGGTCGGTTTCCCGGAGGATCTGGTGGAGGGCGTGGCCCGCGGCGTGGACGTTTTCGACTGTGTGGCACCGACCCGCATGGGGCGCACCGGCGCCTTCTTTACGACGACCGGGCGGCGCAGCATCAAGAACGCCGTCTGGCGGCTGGACCCGTCCCCCCTTGAAGAGGGGTGCAACTGCGCCGCCTGCACCCGATTCTCCAAGGCGTACATCCGCCACCTGTTCATCGCCGAGGAGATCCTCGGGCTCCGCCTCCTGAGCCTGCACAATGTACATTTCTTGATTGCGCTGATGCGCGACGCGCGTGCCGCCATCCAGGACGGCACGTTCGAGGGCTGGAGCCGTGACTGGCTCGCCCGCTACCACTCCCGCTCGACTGCCTCATGACCGTGCCTGTCATTGCCAGCTTCGCCCTGCTTCAGGGCTCCCCCGCCGCTGCCGTCCCGCAGATGATTTTCATGTACGGGGCCATCTTCGCGATTTTCTATTTCGTCCTCATCCGTCCGCAGCAGAAGCAGCGGAAGGCGCATGACGAACTCGTCAAGACGCTCAAGCGGGGCGACGAGATCGTCACCGCCGGCGGCATCGTGGGCGAAGTCGTGCACATCGCGTCGAAGGACGGCGCGGTCAGCATGGACGACCGCATCACGATCCGGTCCGGTGAGTCGAAGCTGATCGTCGAGCGCGGCCGCATCGCGCGCGTCGGGTCATCGGCGCCGGTCGCGTAACCGAGGTACCGGTGTCGCTCCTCGATATCCACGTCTTCGGGTCGCCGATTCTCCGGCAGGAAACGGAGCGGGTGACTACCATCACCCCCGAACTGCGACGCCTCATCGACGACATGTTCGACACCATGCATGTGGCGCAGGGGATCGGGCTCGCAGCGCCGCAGGTGGGACGCCGCGAGCGCCTCGCCATCGTGGAGATCGAGGCGCAGCGGCTCGTCCTGATCAACCCGGAGATCGTGGCGCAGAAGGGTGGGCTCGCGAAGGCCGAAGAAGGGTGCCTCTCGCTGCCGGAGGTGTACGCCACCGTCGAGCGTCCGGCGATCGTCACCGTGCAGGCGCAGGACATCGATGGTCACGCATTCGAAATCGAGGCGACCGATCTGCTCGGTCGTTGCCTGCAGCACGAGATCGACCATCTGCACGGCAAACTGTTCACCGATCGCCTGAGCATGCTCAAGAAGCGGGCGGCACTTCGCGATTGGGAGTACGAGAAGGCGAACTATCCGTCGCATCGGCGCGTGCTCCCTGTCGGCGATCTCCCTCCCGACACCAAGTAGGGGATCACGCCCCATGCGGATCCTCTTCTGGGGCACCCCGGATTTTGCCGTCCCCCCGCTGCGCGCGCTGCTCGGGGAAGGGCACGAGGTCGTGGGCGTCGTCACACAACCCGATCGCCCGCGTGGTCGCTCGCGGACGCAGCTCGACCCCTCGCCGGTCAAGCGGGTGGCCTTGGAAGAAGGACTCCCGGTGCTGCAGCCAGTCAAGCCGCGCGGCGAGGAGTTCATGGCCGAGATGCAGGCGCTGGCGCCGGACATCTCGGTGGTTGTGGCGTACGGCCACATCCTCCCAAAGGCCGTCATCGATCTGCCGCCACACGGCACGCTGAACATTCACGCCTCACTCCTTCCGGCGCTCCGTGGTGCGGCGCCGATTCAGGCCGCCATCCTGCAGGGGATGACAGAAACGGGGGTGACCATCATGCAGATGGTGCCGGCCCTCGACGCTGGCGACATGCTGCATGTGGTGCGCGTGCCGATCGGTGCGGACACCACCTACGGTGAGCTGCACGATCAACTCGCCGAAACGGGGGCGATGGCCATTGTGCAGGCACTCGCGCTGATCGAAACGGGGGTGTCGCGCGCCGTCCCGCAGGATGAGGCCTGCTCCACCTATGCGCCGAAGATCGAGCGGCACATGGCACGACTCGACTTTACGGCGCCGGCGATCACCGTCTCGCGCATCACGCGCGCCTTCGATCCGCGTCCGGGCGCGTTCGCGTCGCTCCGCGGCAGCGAGGTGAAGTGTTTCGGCGCACAGGTCGAGGGAGATGGGAGCGATACCGCCCTCGATGAGCCGCTGCGCGCCAGTCCTGCGGGTACCGTGCGCCAGTGCGACGACGCGGGCCTTCTCGTGCGCTGCGGGGAGGGCGCCGTACGTTTCCTCGAAGTGCAGCCCAGCGGCAAGCCGCGCATGAGCGTGGGCGCGTGGGCACGCGGACGTGGGGTGCAAATCGGCGACCAGTTTGCCGCCGTGCCGCTGTCGGTAGACGGCACCGAGTGACGTCGCGTCGCATGGCAGATCGCTCGTCTCCGCGTCGTGGTCCCCACCGCGCGTCGCACGCCAAGTCGCACGCTACCTCACCGCGCGTGGCGGTCACCCCGTCGCGTACGGCCGCTGCCCAGATCCTGGCCGATCTGCGCCAGGGACTGTTGCTCGATGCGAGTTTTGAACGGCGTACGACAACGCTCGATGTGCGCGATCGCCGGTGGGTGCAGGAGTTGGTCTGGGGGCTACTGCGTGTGCGCAGTCGCCTCGATGCGATACTCGCTGCGCGCGTACGCGGCGGACTCGGCGCGGTGGATCCCGATGTCATCGATCTGCTCCGGCTTGGCACCTACCAGCTGCTGGCCATGGACAGTGTGCCGCCGTATGCCGCCATCGGGCAGACGGTGGAGCTCACGAAAACCCGCCATAACGTCGGCGCCGGTATGCTCGTCAACGCCGTATTACGTCGCGTCGATCGCGAACGTACCACGATCGACCCCCCTGCCCCGTCCGATCCCGTCGAAGCGTTGGCTCTGGCGACCGGGCATCCTGCGTGGATCGTGGCGCGATGGGAAGCACGCTGGGGGCTCGAAACGACGCGCGCCCTGCTCGAAGCCAACAATACGCCCGCGGCCGTCCATCTTCGCGCATTCGGGATCACGACCACGGAACTCGCGCGAGCGTTAGCCGACGAAAGCGTAATGGCCGAGCCCTCGCCGTTGGTGCCCGACTCGCTGCGATTGCCGAGTGGGGTGTCGCTGACCGAGCTGACAGCATATCGGGAGGGGCGCTTCTACGTGCAGGATCCGGCGGCGTCGCTCGTTGCCGCCTATGCGCATCTCGACGAAGGCAGCGTGGTGGCCGACTTGTGTGCGGCGCCCGGCGGTAAAGCCTTGGAGCTGGCGCGCCGTGCACGGTTCGTGATTGCGTCCGAACGCAGCCCCGCGCGACTCGCGCGCATGCAGGCAGGCTTCGCACGACTCGGCGTCACGACGGTACTCCCCTGTCTGGCGGACGCGACCGCGCCGGCCCTTGCGCCGGTGGATGCGGTGCTGGTGGACGTGCCGTGTACCGGCACCGGGACCTATCGGCGCCATCCGGATGCGCGCTGGCGTTTGCGCATCTCCGACTTCGCCGTGTTGGGGATGACCCAACAGGCAATTCTGCGCGCCGCCGCCGCCGTGGTACGCCCGGGTGGCCTGCTGATCTACAGCACCTGTTCGTTGGAGCTGGAAGAGAACGATGAGCAGATTGCATCGTTCCTTCGCACGAACCCCGAGTTCGTCCTTGAACCGCCGCCGGACGGGTGCGTACCATCGGAGGTCATCGACGGCGGCTTCCTTCGTGTATTGCCGCATCGACAGGGAACCGACGGCGCGTTCGCCGCACGCTTGCGGAGACGCGCATGATTTGGAGCGCGAACCCATGATGGCACCGAAATCCCGACCCACCGGTACGACGTGGGCGATCCGCTTTGGTGTGGCCGCTCTGCTTGGCGCGCTGCTGGGCGCCGGGAGTGGCGTCTATGCCGTGAACGTCCTCGATCCGGCCCGCGCCAAGGGGGTCGACTCCCTGCGCACCGCCCCGGATAGTCTCGCGAATCGTGCGCGTCGCGCCAACTGGCCAGCCGCCGTCGGGTCACCGGCCGGCGGATCAACGGCCGATCAACCGCTCACCAATGCGCCACTGACCACGGTCACCGTGCCGTCGGTCGTAGACCTCGAAGAAGGGGAGGCTCGGTCCGCGATGATCGACATGGGGCTGCAGGTGGCCGGGGTGCAATTTCAAGCGTCCACTCGCCCTGCAGGGACCGTCCTCGGCACCATGCCGGCGGCCGGCACCTTGGTCGCCGTGCAGGCGCCCATCACCTTGCTGGTCAGTGACGGTCGCGCCCCCGCGCCGGATAGCACCACCTTGGAACTCCACCTTTTCGACCCGCTGTCCAACCCATGACCGTCCGTATCGCCCCTTCGCTCCTCGCTGCTGATTTCCGCGCGCTGGGCCACGACATCGACCGCTGCAATCGCGGCGGGGCCGACTGGATTCACGTCGATGTCATGGACGGTCGCTTCGTGCCGAACCTGTCGTTCGGCGTGAAGGTGATTGAGGCCACGCGGCAATGCACGGACCGCGTGGTCGATGTGCATCTCATGGTCGTCGAGCCCGAGAATTATTTCGACGACTACGTGAAGGCCGGGGCGGACGTCCTCACGATTCATGCTGAAGTCGCCCCGCACCTCGATCGCCAACTGATGCGCATCAAGGAGCTCGGTGCCAAGGCGGGCGTCGCGCTCAACCCCGGGACGCCGCTGCACGTGATCGAGGAAGTGGTACACCTGCTAGATGTGCTCCTCATCATGACGGTGAACCCGGGCTACGGTGGCCAGCAGTTCATCGAGTACACGGTCGACAAGATCGAGCGTGCGCGTTTCCTGCTTGATCAGGCCGGGAGCACCGCCGCGCTCGAAGTGGACGGCGGGATCAGCCGGGCCACGATTCAGCGCTGTTGGGCCGCCGGCGCCGACACGTTCGTGGCGGGGAACGCCGTCTTCAGCGCCGCCGATCCCATCGCGGAGATCGCGCACCTTCGTTCCCTTTGCGTGGAGCAGGTATGACCGCGAAGCAGCAGTGGCTCGTTGTGCTGGGCATCGTCGCCGTGCTTGGGGGCGGGGCGTTTACCGCCACGCATTTCCTCAAGGATGAACTCACGTCGGTATCGGTGGGCGCGGACGCGCCGGGGTTCACCGTGCAAACGCTGGACGCCCCCTCGAAGCCCAAGACGCTCACCGATTACCGGGGTGATGTCGTCGTCCTCAACATCTGGGCCACCTGGTGCATTCCGTGCCGCACCGAAATGCCCAGCATTCAGGCCCTCTACTCCGCGCTCGGCCCCAAGGGATTGCGCGTGGTCGCCGTCAGCGTGGACGACGCCGGCAGCGAGCAGAAGATCCGCGACTTCGTGAAGGAGTACGGACTCACCTTCGAAGTGCTGCATGATCAGGCCGGTGTCATTCAGGGGCTCTATCGCACCACGGGGGTCCCCGAGACGTTCGTCATCGATCGCCAGGGGGTGATCCGCAAGAAGTGGATCGGCGAGGATGATTGGGCATCGGCAGGGAATCGTCGGCTCCTCGAGCAGCTGCTCGCCGAGCCGAAGGCCTGATCGTCCGCACCGATGCGGCGCATTCTCGGCATCGAGACTTCGTGCGATGAAACGTCAGCCGCCGTCGTCTCCGGCACGCCGGAGGCGATGCGCCTCGAGTCGTGCATCATCCTGTCGCAAGACGTGCATCGGCTCTTCGGCGGCGTGGTCCCGGAGATCGCGAGTCGTCAACATCTGACGGGGATCGTGCCCGCGGTCGACGCGGCGCTCTGCGAGGCGGGGATCACGCCGGGCGAACTTGATGCTGTGGCAGTGACGCATGCGCCGGGACTGGTCGGCGCGTTGCTGGTGGGGACGAGCTTTGCCAAGACTTTTGCCTGGACGCATGGCATCCCGGTTGTGCCCGTGCACCATCTCGAAGGGCACTTGTTCGCCACGCTCCTCGAGCATCCCGAAGCGACGCCACCGTTCACGGCGCTGCTGGTGAGTGGTGGGCACACACTGCTGCTCGATGTGCCGGCGTGGGGGCACTATCGCCTGCTCGGTCAGACACGGGACGATGCGGCCGGCGAAGCGTTCGACAAGGCGGCCAAGCTGCTGGGGCTTCCGTATCCTGGCGGACGCCCGATCGAGCAATTGGCAGCGACCGTTGATTCTCCGGTCGGCAAGGAGCCCTATCGCTTCGCTCGCCCTATGGTCCGCGCGAAGGCCGTGCCGGGCGACGACGACTATTACGACTGCTCGTTCAGCGGACTCAAGACGGCCGTGCTGCAGGCGGTCCGTCGTGCCGAATCCGACGGCACCGTCGACGCGGACCGGGCGCGCATTGCGCGAGGCTTTCAGGACGCCGTGATCGACACCCTCACTACGAAGGTGATGCGCGCCGCCAAGATTCACCGTCGTACGCGCGTGGTCTTGGGTGGGGGCGTCGCGTGCAATGGCGCACTGCAGCAGGCGCTGCGTGATGCGCTCACGCCGCGGGGCGGGCAGCTCCTCGCCCCATCCCCACGGCTCGCGACCGACAATGCGGCCATGATTGCCGCCGCCGGGCTGTTTCATCTGGAGCGCGGGCATGTGGCCGATCCGGCCATGACGGCCACCGCGTCGCTGCCGATACCGGGTATCTTCTGA